>Ga0209768_10000375_pt1 | contig 30991 bp, 47 predicted proteins | sample LauGreSBDMM110SD_3_FD_187564 | JGI IMG/M metagenome (GOLD analysis project Ga0209768, IMG submission 187564) | Freshwater lake microbial communities from Lake Michigan, USA - Sp13.BD.MM110.SD (SPAdes) (version 2) | ecosystem: Environmental > Aquatic > Freshwater > Lake | place: Lake Michigan... | reverse complement strand
GACGCATAATAGCGCCACATGAGTCAATTAGAATATAGTTACCTCGTCCGTTAGCTCGCTCTGATCCGCCATGTACGTTTTGAATCCTTTGATGAGCGTTCCGATTCTGTGCGGCTGGATGATATGTTCCTTCGCGATGAATCCTCGGAACGTATACGGGCCGGGGAATTGACCCGTCATCAGAGCGTAGAAATCCACGCCATCGGTCTTGGAACCCTTGCGCGCATCGACCAGTAGCTTGCCAGTCTCGTACTTGGTCGTCTTCACATCGATGCGAATGCCCGGAGGGATGGGCGGGATAATCGCGTCGTAGAGCGGGTGCGGAGGCTCGCGGTTCGTGTCGATGTCGGGATAGACATTAAATAGCTTACAGAAGGCTATCTCGCCGCATACGCCCTCCAGATCCACGGTCGCAGGGTCATCCGTGCTTATCTTCAAGTTCGTAGTGTTGAAATGACGGTTATTGCCGTTGCGATTCTTAGCCACGAAGTGGGCCAACTTCCTCTCAGCTTGATTGAGAGAAATAACTTGACCAATTTTAATTTTACTTAACATGGTCAAAAAGACGGAAAATTTTTGAGGGGGGTATCGTAAACGAAGCCGCCCCTAAAAGGGGGTGCCCTACTTTGCCTCACAAAGTGTGCCAAGTCTAGGAAAAACAATCCTTTTATCCCATAAGATTTACTTATCCTGACTATAAGTTTTCCCCCGTTGCACAAACACTGTTATATTCACTTCGAGACGCCTACCTCCGCGAACCGATCTGGCATCGATCCTAACAGATTAATGGATACCGAAGTCGCCTCGCCTTGCTCTGACCAGCCAAACACAAGCGCGCTTCGCTTCGCCACGCTGCCTAGAATCGATTCCCTGACCGATTCATCCTTTATCCCGTCCAACGAATAGCTATCGATTCGTTCTAGCGTGCTGGCCGCGTCCGCCGCGAGTTTCGAACGTACCAAAGCAGAGAGGCTTTCTAGGGAAACGTTTTCTTTAGAGGTAATAGTGTTTCGCATCTCCTTCCTAATCGCCGGCAATCCTTCCCTAGAGGCTTTCGAAAGCAGCGTTGATTGATTCAGCTTCAAATCGCTTGCAATTGCTCCCCATGTCTTCCCCGCAAGGTAGAGGCTTTTGGCTTTCGTCCATTGCTCCGGTTTCATCGTCGCTACCTTGCAAGCCAAGGTAGTCTTTCGCAAGCCAAGTTTCCTTCGCTCCTCTCCCCCAAAAATTCGATTTTTCACTTCGCCAGTGGTTCCGCTCTAAAAAATTTTTCACGCATTTTCACCAATGAAACCGGCCCTTTTCACTCTCTCTCGAAAGAAAAAGCAAAATTTATTTTGACTCCTTCCGCTCCGTCGCCTAGTCTGTCCTCAGCAATGAAACCCACGTTTAAAAAACTCGCCTCCCTCCTTTTCCTCTCCCTTGCCTACGCCGTCGCAGGCTGGTCCTTTTTCTTCGTTTTCTTCAAATCCCAATTCTAAAAACAAATCCCATGAATTATCCCGAAACTATCCCAGCCGCATTCGCCTCCGATTCATTAGAACGCGCCTATCGAATGGGCTGGAATCACGGCCACGGAATCGCTTGCCATAACTTGCCATCAATCGGTGACACTATCGACCGTACGCTCGATTGGATTGGCTTGGGCAAGATTGTCACCGCCGATAATATCGCAGAATACCATGAATTGCTTTGCTTTGCCGCAGAAACCAATTCCCGTGACTTCTCCCCGTTCGAATTCATTGCCCATGAATTCAACGAAACAGAGGATTCTGAATCGCTTTGGGAGGCTTTCGAATCAGGAATTGCCGATTCAATCCGCCATGATTTGGAGTTCTATTCCTACGCCGAATTGGCCTGAATCCTGAACCACTGGTTTTCTGAAATGGAAACCAGAATTCAGCGTTCAAATCCAAATCCAAATCCAAATCCCATGTTATCCAAATCAGACGAAAAGCACATCCTCCGCAATACCGTTGCCTTGCTTGGCGTGAATTCCTATTCCGCGCTTTGGCTTGCCGATCAATTGCCAGCTATCGAATTTGCGATTGACGCAGACGACTGCGTTGAATCCCGCGCTTTGGGATTTACCGAATCGCGGCAGCAATCCGCAGCAATCCTGCGTGAAGCCAAAGCCGAATCTGATCGAATGCTCGCCTCCGCACGCAAAGAAGCCGATCAAATCCGCGCCAAAGCCAATCAATTCGACGATCAAATCCGCGCAGAACTTGGCCGATCAATCCAAGCAATCCTGAACCGCCTTTGATTCCCCGCGCTTCTCTATCGGCAACGGTAGGGAATGGCGGCGAATTAAAGCCGATCAAATCCAAATCAAATCCCATGAAAGAGACACTCGCCCAACTCTGCCTCCGCATAGATAGAACTCCGCGCATTCGAAACGAAGGAAAACCCCACGAATGCATTGCCATTCTCCCGTTTCCCGATTCGGAACGTTGGGCCGCTTTCCATCTGTCCGATTATTACGTTTCCGCCTCCGTTTCCGGCCCTTGCTTAGAGTTCCGGCCCATTCCCTCCGCAAAGTAAATTCCATCCCATCCCATCCCATGATCTTAATTTCACGAACCTTTGAAATTGTAACGCCAGAATCCGCAGAGGAAGGCGAATCCGCAGAATCCGGCTTTCTGTCCGAAGGCGAAGCCGTGACTTTCCGCGAGCTAGTGTCCCTTATGCGCGACCATCCTCTTCCTTCGTGTTATCCTGCGCGGGGCGAGGCTTTCGAATGGCTTTCATCCCATTCCGAAACGGACTATCGCGATTGCTCTAATCGGACAGAATCCCTTCACCTTGACCGCTCAAATCATCCGCGCACGCTGAAATATTGGCGCAAGGCAATGATTGCTGCCGGAATCATCCGCCGGAAGTGACTCCCCGCGCCAGTCCATTCGAAAGAGTGGATTGCAGCGGTGAATCAATCCCGATTCCCGATTCAATAAATCCAATCCCATGCAATCAATCCAAACAAAATTCCTGTCAGCGACTGACTCCAAAGGTTCCCGCATCAAAGCAAAGTGCGCTCGCGGTTCAATCACCATTCCACTGGACTATGGTTTGAGCGGTGACGATATACACCGTGCGGCGGTGATGGCACTGGTCCTCCGTTTTCTTGACGAAGACGAATCGAAAGGCACGCCCCGCGAGACTAATTTTTGGAACCGCGCTTTTGTCTCCGGCTCGCTCCCCGACGGTAGCATGGCCCATATCTTCACCGCCTAACCCTATCCCCGCGCATCCAATGAATAAATCATCCTTCCTCTCTGAATACCGTAAATCCGTTTCCGCGCTCCTTTGGTCATCCAATCCCGACAAACTGGAACGGTTCATGGAATCCTGCCGCGCAACGCTCGACGGAGCCTCCACTTGGAATCACGACGGAGAATCATCCGTTGCCGCTTGGCGCGCAATCGGCGGTAAAGGTAAGCCAACGCTCAAAGCTCTCCGCGCACTGGCCGAATGACCTATCCTACGCGCATCATGCCGCAAGGCGTGCTGCGACAGGGTAGGCCACAAGTCCTCCTCAAATAATCCAATCCAATGAATCCAAAATTGCTCCCCATCCTTGAACGCATCATTGCTCGCGACTCGGTCCTGTCGTCTTTCGAAGCGCGCCGGCTCCCGTTATCCGCCCGTGCCTACGTCCGCCAAAATTACCGCATGGACGATAGTTTCACTCCCGAGGAGCAAGACTTAATCGAGGAACTGCCCCCATTCGCCGACGATATTGCAGACTCTTTCCGCGCCGGCACTGGCGGTGACGATTCCGTGTACCATCTATTTCAGGACGGCTCCCTGTGGCTCAAAACGAACGCGTACAGCAGCATATGGGCGGACGCTCGCGACTTCGCTGTAGAGATTATCCTCCCGCGCATGACCCTGAACCGCATGGACGCGCAATTGCTCCGCGCCATTGACATGGAAGATGCGGTCGAATCCGTTCTGGCCGACTTTTATTCATCCTTTGCCCATATCCTGAACCGCGATTGCGGCATCCCCTATTCCGACGCACGCGAACACTGGACCGCCTATTCGCGCCAATTGGGCGACGGCGCACGCGAGGAATCGGAACTAGGCGGCTCCGAATCAGGCCGCAAAGAAGGCATTCGTTTCGCCGAATCATTCACCACCAACGCCTGAACCCATGAAAACCCATACCCCCGGCCCTTGGTTTGTCGTTCCTGATCCGCAATGGGAAGGCAAACATCCGAATCACGCGAGCCGCTGCATCTGCAACGTGCCTCAATTCGCGGAGGTTCATCCGCCAGCGGAAGGCGAAAACGGCGAATGGCACGTTTTCCATGACCAGCACGGGAAAACCGTCTGTCTTATGACCGACACTCTGGAAATAAAGGCCAACGCCAACCTCATCGCCTCCGCGCCCGATCTTCTCTCCGCGCTGGAACGTCTGGCGCATCCGATGGCCGACGACGACGACTTGGACTTTGCTCGCGCCATCATCAGGAAGGCGAAAGGACAACTGTGAAGCACGTCCACAAAGCAGAAGGATTTAAGCAACGCTGTTTCGCTGGCCCGGTCGAATCCGACAAACCGAATCCTCGCGCACATGGATGGGCTACTATCGAACAGATTTGCCGATGCGGCGCATGGCGACTGGTCAACGTTAACCAGAAGCAAAAAGAAGTCGGACATTGGCAAACCGAGTCCTGAACCGTTAAAACATCCCCCGCGCATCAAATCCAACGAATAAACCGCATCCGCGCATCAAATCATGCATCCATTGCTTCTTTCGGCCCTGATTCAGATCGAATCACACGGAAATGACCTCGCTCGCGGCAAACACGGCGAACTTGGCGCGCTCCAGATCAAGCCGATTCTTGTGCGCGACGTAAACCGCATCATGGGGACGCATTACGCGCACGCCCAAGTCACCAACCGCGCCGTCGCGACGTTCATCGCCCACGCATACCTCGCGCATTACGGGCGCAACCTCTCCGACGAATCGCTCGCACGCATCTGGCAGGGTGGGCCAAAAGCCCTCAAACGATCCTCTTCCCGCGCATACGGTCGTCGAGTGATGCGCGAGCTAGAACGTCGAACCGTCAAGGATTCCCTGACAGTTGCGACTCGAAACAAACCCCAGAATTTCCCAACAAAATGAAACTAACCATCCAGTCCAAACAGAACGCCCAGACAATCGTCGATCTTTTCAACGCAATTCTGACCGGCGAGGAGCAAGAACACGGCGCGATACCGCTCAGCATTTACGACGACAACAAACATATCTGCTCCCTCATCGCGAAGGATGGCACGCAAATCCTTGAATTGATCATCGAGCGCGAGGATGGCGACAAGCTCTGCCCCGGTACACCTGATCTGGAGACGCTATGAGCCGCAACCTGTTCGCGAAACCGATCTATAAGGTCCAGCTAAGCGGCGCGATTGGCTGGAGCGACATGAAGGAGCGGGTCGTCAGCTACCAGACGGTAGAATTCTCCTCGCGCAAGGATGCGGAGAAAGCGGCTCGCGAGCTAAACCCCGGCGAGTACACGCAAGGGCGGATTCGCGTCGTGCCGGTCGAACTCAGCGAGGACTACGATGTCTATCCGGTCGTCGAGCGAATCCAATCCTTGGATAACTTTTCGCCGGATAAAAAGTAGGCCATTCAACCTCATTCGCACCATGCCATTTCATCGATTCGATTCTAGCGCGGACACACGCGAAACCGTCCGCAGAGCCGCCAAACAGCTTACGAACGCTCTACGGGGCATTTCTGATCGATTGCGAGGCATTCCCGCTACCCTACATGACCGACAAAGCGACAAGAACACTTCACATATCCTTTTCCGAAACGGAAGCGGCACCGCCCCCAAAGGCGGAGCGCAAGCATTCCGTTTTCGGAATAAGCCTCTCCCCTTTTTTAGAAAGGGGAGGCTTATCTTTAGATGAGCTAGGTAGACCAAGGATAACTTAAAAGGAGCCATTGGTAGATTTACGTTGACTAGACGACAAAAGAGACTTATCTGTTTTCCACCATGAGTTACTTATCAAATGGCTCCACGCTTCGTTCGACGTTCCGAGAAATGCCGCCGAAGAGGCACAATCTGAATTCGGAAAAGTCCGAGTTGTTGGCCTACATTGTCGAGACGATTGGCGGTGGGTTGGTCGAGGCTAATCGGGCGTTTGGCTCGATGCGGAACGTCAAGAGTCAGGTCTTGGTTTTTGATCGAACCCATCGAGTCTGGCATGGATGCGATTGGAAGCCGTCCGATGAGGAGGCTCAGAAGGATCTTGAATCGCGCAAGCTCTCGGACCTGCGTCGCGAAATCGCCCAGATTTGGAAAGCTATCAATGCGCTTCGCAAGGGGAAGCAGCGTAAGAGAAAGCAGAAGGCCGATGACGAGAAGCCTACCGAACCGGGGCTGGAACCCGTGGTTGACACATCTATCGAAGATCTACTCGCCAAGTTCCGCAACCTTTCCGCAAAAGACAGTTCAACCGGCAACTAAACCTGAAAAATTATGACTGACGATAAGATCGGAATTCTCTTCACCACCGTCGAAAAGATTAACCAACGCCTCGGATCGATTGAGGCGATGATGAAATCCACCACCAAGAAGATCAGCGACATCGAGGAATCGCTTGAATCCGACAGCGACGACAACGCATGGGAAGGCTTTGGCCCGAAGCCAGAGAAAACGCCCATCAATCCGAACGCTGAGCAGTACACTCTGGAACTCCATCATGGCCCGTACACGATCTATCGCCACGATGGCGAGTCAGACAAGGAATGGCAGCGGCGCAAGGACCACCTGATGGATCAACGTATCACGTTCCTCAACGGCAGCGGCCAGAACGGAACGCCGGACCAAGTGGCCTACCTTCAGAGAATCGAAGAACGCCTCGGTCGAAAAGTTTTTCAATATCCTCTTGCAACGACTTGAGACAACTGCAAAGCTACGCATGCAACGATGACCAATTTTCTGCAATCAGACTTAGAGCGCGAAGAGAACTCGCGACAGGGCGTTAGTGGATTTTCGCCCGTGACTGAACACCTGATTGCAACCCCTTTTCAGCGTTCGGGCATAGAGCGGAGCGAGAGGCTTCGACGGGTTTACGCATTGGTTTCCCAAGTTAACACCCGAACGCTGTCGATTTTTTCCAAGTGAAAGTTTATACGGCCAAGGCCACAGCAGAGATGCTCCAGATATGCACTGAAACGCTCCGACGGATCGTGCGCCATGACGGCGTCCAGCATAGGAGAATTGGCCGACGAATCTTGTTCACCGAGTCCGACATCGCCGCGATTTTGCAAAGTCGAGCGACAACCGGAGCAGTGAACCCATACGCAAGAAAAACAAAGAAACAACAAGAGAATACAAATGAGCAGCAACCAATTAGCGACAACGCAACCGTCCAGTCCTGACTTCTATGACAGGATCGACAGTCCGATGGACGCGGTAAAAACGATGGGCGACTGGATAGCGCATTCCGGCATGTTCGGATGCGTCAAACCCGAGCAAGGCTATGTCCTAGCTTTGGAGTGCATCGCCAGCCGGATGACTCCGCTGAGCTGGAAAAGAGAGAACCACCTCATCAACGGCAATATCACCATGAAGAGCGAATCGATGCTCTCTGGGTTGATGACCGCCGGTTGGGACATCGACTGGATTCAGTTCGACGCCATCGCCGCCATCGCCGACTTCTCGAAGGGCGTGAAGAAGGTCCGCGTATCGTTCACCTCCGACGACGCAAAGCTGGCTGGTCTGTTACCCGCAAAGGCTGGCAGTGGATGGGCGAAGTTCCCCGCCGAGATGCTGCGAGCGCGTGTCATCTCTAAGGCGACACGCATGCTCGATCCGCGAATCACGCAAGGTCGTTACACGCCCGAGGAAGTGGCCGACTTCTCCAACCCTTCACCAACACCCACCATCACCGCTACGACGCGCCAGACGGTCAACGTGACGCCGGAACCGGCCTTCTCGCTCGTCGAACGACTGGAGCAGATTCTTGAGCCACATTCCGAAGCGGCAAACGCGTTCCTCATCAGCAAGAACCTCATCAAGGAAGGCCAGAACTTCCGCGATGTATCCACGAAGGTGGCCAACATGATCGTCGCCGATGCCGACGGCTTCATCTCCAAGGCTAAAGCGTTCGCTAACCCGCCCACCGAATGAGCATCCTCAACCAACACGTCAACCTCGACATGCCAGCGGCTCAGTATCACGCCGTTGATGCTCTCTCCAAGAGCATGATGAGTAAGATCCTCAAGTCCCCGGCGCATTATCGGGCCGCGCTTGAGGAGCATCAGGAGCCGAGCAAGGCCATGCAGATGGGTACGGCGATTCACACCGCTGTACTTGAGCCGCAACTCTACTCGCAAGTCGTCGCCGTAATTCCGCCGGACATCGATGGACGTACGAAGGAGGGTAAAGCGTGGAAGGAGCAGCATAAGAGCCGCATCCACCTGACTCACGCTGAAGACATCGATGTGCAAGGAGTGGCCAACAGTGTCCGTCGCCATCCGTTCTGGGACATCATTCATCTCGACCACCGGATCGAAGCCAGCGTGTTCGCTCAGGACGAGGAAACCGGCATCGCCCTTAAAGCACGTCCCGATCTGTGGATCGAGGGTCATACCCTCGTTGACATCAAAACGACCGACGACGCATCGCCCGAAGCCTTCCTGCGAACCATCGCATCGTTCGGCTACCACATTCAGGCCGCGCACTATCTGGAGATGACTGGTGCTGATGCCTTCGTCTTTGTAGCGGTCGAACGTAAGGCTCCGTACGCTGTCGCCATCTATCGACTGGATGCCGAATGGCTTAAGGCTGGTGCGAATCTGCGACGCAAAGCAATCTCGACGCTGCACGAATGCCGCGCACTGGACAGTTGGCCAGCCTATCCAACCGCTACACAAACCCTTTCATGCCCTAAGTGGGTCTTGAATAAATCCGAAAACTAACCACCGAATAAATTATGTTCACAGTAAACCGCAAGGACGCCGGGGGCAGCTACATCAACGCCGAAGGCGACTACACCGTCACCGTAGCCAAGGTCGAGGAAACCCTTGACGCGAAGGGCCGCGAGGTCTGCAAGGTGACGTTCAAGACTGAAGATGGCGCATCCATCACTGACCGAATGATCAATCAGGAGAATGTCTGGTTTCGCGTCAATCAGCTCGTCGCAGCAACGAAGCACAATGTTCCAGATGGAACCGAGTACGACTTCCTTGGCGTTAAAGGCAGTTACGCGGCGTTCCTTAAGTCGATGACCGGCTTGGAGTTGCTCATCACTGCTCGCTTTGAGGAGTATATGGTCAACGGCGAGACGAAGAAGACGCTCCGCATCAAGAACATGCGCGAGGTTCCGATTGCCGAAGCCGATGGCGACGAGCTTGATCCGAAGCCGTTCTAAACCGCCTCACGGAGGGGAGCGCATTCCGAGATAACGCTCAATAAATTTTGTATCTATGAAACCAAAAGAAATTATGACCCCACTCCAGTCAGCTCAAGCGTACTTGCTGGACGTAGAACACGAACTAGCCGATGCCCACGACCGCATTCGATTGCTCATTGCAGAGCGCGACACTGCACGATTGCAAGCCGATCAAAGAGTCAGCCTCCGCGAAGAGTTCCGAGAATTGCTTGGAACAGACGAAATCGAGCAGGGAGTGGTTGTTGTGCGTGGGTTACAAGACCGCATCAAGCGGTTGGAGGAGGCGGGGGATGCGCTATGCGCTGCTGCCGCCTTTATGGGGTGGCACATGGAGATTGAGAAGTGGAACAAATCCAAGGAGGCCAAGCCGTGAGTGAAACACCGAGGACGGATGCGGCGTGTAACATTTACGATCTACAAATAGTAGCTGAGAACATCGAACGCGAACTCAACGCGGCCAATGAGCACATCAAGCTACTCAAGAGTTCTGGTAACGAGCTGATTGAATGGCTGAAGGATGGTGCTATTTCCGACTCAAACTATCGGTTGCTGGCCAACGCATGGCAGCGAGCAAAGGAGAACAAGCAATGAGTGAATCCGAAAATACAATTCAAGAGCAATGCTACGGCACTTGTTGGGGCGCACAGCAACGGATTGACGAGCTAACCCAGCAGCTCAACGCAGCAAACGAGCGAATCAAGCGGTTGGAGAGCGTAGAAAACAGCCATGCCGCTGTTCTAAATGCCATCGACAACTGGATTCGGCAGTACAAAGCCAAGGAGGCCAAGCCGTGAGTGACAAATATTTCCCGTGGCCAATTCTGATCCTCCCTTTCGGTTTGGGGTTTGTTGTTGGTATGTTGCTCGGAACGATATCAACCAACAGCTCATGGAAAACATCAGCGGTGAAGACGGGCCATGCTCAATGGGTTGCGAACGAACGCGGAGAAGCGGAGTTTAAATGGAAGGAGTGCAAATGAGCGAACCAATCTACTTTTCAACCAACAGCCACCCAATATCCAATCCAACGACCCAAATCATGCGGGTCGATCTGGATGGTGGGTTCACGGTCAACGAATCCATACCCGCCACAGACGCTGCCAAAATGGTTCTTGGACTGATGAAGCAGGAATGGCTGGCCGATGCACAGGCCACCAAGATTCGCGAGCAAGAGGAGTATATCAATCGGTTAGTGAAAGCTGGAAACTACTTAGACGAATGTCTTTTATCTATAGCTGGAGAGAATCTTCCAGCAAAGCAATTGTGGCACAAAGCCAAGGAGGCCAAGCCGTGAGCGATACCCCAATATCCGACTCAACCGCTCACAACGTAGGCGATCTGCTGTTGTGGAATGAGAAGGAGGTTAAATGAGAGACTGCGCCTTCATCTACGTCCACAAAACCAACGGCATGATCCGCGTTGACAGTATTGATACAGCTCGAAACGTGGATGGCAATCCAGAGTGGAAACACGTCGCGACAATCAACCCTCACGTTGTTCTTGAGAGCATTCTACGAGCGACGATTAAAGACAGAAATCAGATCATCAAACACCTTCTTACATGAAACACCTTCACGAACTGCCGGAGGACGACCGGCTAAGAAATGTGGCACTCAAAGACATCGATGTCAGAATCCGCTGCCGTCACACCAAGACGACCCGCGATCCGCGCACTTGGAAGATCCGTAACGACACCTACAACCGACTTGGAGACAACTGGAAGACCAACTTCGACTTCATCCTGCAATGATCTACTCGCAAGCTGGGCAAATCCCCCATCACCAATACTGCTTCGTAGATGCCTCATTTTTAGGCTCTGGCGCTGGCTTCGTCCCATGCATCTGGTTTGGCTTGGTATCCATTCCCGGTCGAATGTGGGGTTGTACCATCATGTTGGAATGCGGAGCGGTCTATAGAGCCGTACCGCCTCACGCCATAGCATTCGATTTACAACCTGACCCAATCTGGAGCAAACAAAACGCTCAGCGATGGGATTGCTACGGAACCGATTTCGCCACCATCGAGTATACGTTCCTCCGAGGACTCGAATGCAAAGTTAAGTGCGATGACTTAATCACCACTGGCGACTACCTCTTCACCGCCGCACCCATCGGCGATAGCTGGAGCCGTCAACCTGATCAGGCCAAAGAGTTCATGTTCATCCGAACCGATGGCAACAGACTCACAATCCAACCCACCGACAAGGTGGTCTTTATCGAGAAGTCATTCACTGAAACTGAATGGCCAACCGGACTTATCACAACCGACACCGTTTACACCTCCGAATAATTATGAGTACCCACATCAAAATCGAAAACCAGACCGAAGTCCCAGTATTGGTTGCTCTCTTTGAGCAGCCCAAATGCAACGACCATCCGTCACGTTCCGCAGTCCTAAAACCCGGCGAGAGCTGTGACTGGGGAAGCGGCTCCGTACCGCTTGGCAATTACCAGTGCTATGCTGTTATGAGCGGTGATGCCAGTAGCCACGACGAGTGGGTGTGGCACTTTCCCGGCATCGCAGAGGTTGTCGCACCTCTGGAGCTAGGCTTCAAATTATGGCATGCAGGCGACATCGACTGGGCCAACGTCAAGGCTATGTCGAGCGACGATCTAAACGCTACGTTTGGATCTGCCTACACCTCGGCCAAGTCATCCACCAAGTCATGGAACGGAATGTCTTCCTGCATTTTCCACATTCGCGGCGGTCCTAGTTGGGTCGAGGAAACGGAACAAGTGGGCATCTTTAGGCCGAAGACCATCGCCTACAATGGCGTTCAATCGACTCCGATGAAGAGCGAGTGATTATGAAGAAACCAGCCAAATACACAGTTATCACCATCGACTCGGCGCTCCACGAAGAGGTTCGCAAATATTGCGACGAGAATGGGCTGAAGATCGGATTTTTCGCCAATCAAGCGTTAAGGAAGTTGCTGAACAAGAAGTGCGCCACGACGCAATCGAGCGCGCTTTCTACCGACAGTACAACGAACGAATGACGCGAGCCGTGCCTTGTGGCACGGACAATCCCCTTCGTCTGCTATGAAGCAGTGGGCGGAGGGGCAAATTTCCTAAAATTATGAATCTAAGAGAATACCAACAAAAAGCAGTAGAGTGGGCCAAAACTAGCGATGGTCTGATCGTCGCCCCCGCCGGTAGCGGTAAGACATGGATTGCCGCGAGCATCATCAAGAACTATCAAAACTGCGGATCTGGATTGAGATTTGGATGGCTTGCTCCGACCCGAGAAACATGTCAGCAAGCGCGCACATCGCTCCGTGTTGCCGGTGTGCCTGATGAGATTGTGGATGTCCGCTGTCCGCATGAGTCAGTGGACTTCAGCAAGAAGGACATGCTCATCGTGGACGAAGCGAAGCACAGCGCCGCCGCTGGATGGCGTCGCATCATCGAATCCTGTAACGGTATACGTTATGGCTTTGACGCCACTCCTTGGGGCGACGATCCAGATCGAAACGCGGTGACGCGAACGCTCTTCCACAACCGCACCTACGAAATCAAGCGAAGCGACATTGGCGATTCATTGGCCGACGCTTACCTCGAAATCAGCCACGCCACGGACCTGAACCTCCAGCAGAAGATCGACGACAACATCGACCGGCTCTTCAACACTCGCGTCAAGTACATGCGGATCAGGGAGGATGAACTCAAACGGATGTGCGCTTGGGAATCGATTGTCGATATCGGCATCTGCCAGAACCGCGAGCGCAACAAATACGCCATCAACTACGCGGTCGAACACCTCGACATGCAGACCCTCATCCTTATCCCGCGCATCACGCTGGGCGAGGATTACGAGAAACGGATTCCGAATTCTCGGCTCGTCCATTCCAAGATCGGCAAGAAGCAACGCAAGGCCGCGATGGAAGAATTCAAGGCTGGTAACCTGCGAACCATGATCGCCACAAGCTTGGCCGACGAAGGATTGGATCTGCCCAACGTCGATCTGCTCATCATGGTCAGCGGCGGTCGGTCGTCGCAGAAAACCATCCAACGAGCCAGTCGGGCATTGCGAAAAACAGAAACCAAGAACTGCGCGACAATCGTAGATTTCTCTGACAAATTCCACCCCATCGGAGCATTCCACGCTAAGAAGCGCATGACCTGCTACCGTGAACTAGGTTGTATTTTCCAATGAGTGTATCCACGACAACAACAGCGAACGAAGTATCAGCCACGCCCACCGAGAACGTAGTCTATCTGATCGGAGAACTGCGCGGTATCAGTCGGCAAACCGAAACCAAAACCGGCTCGCTCATGGTGCGCCGAGTTATATCAATCGCCCGTCACTGGACCGACAATGAAGGGCGCTTCCACGAAGACTACGACGATTTTGAATTGTCGAGTTGGGGACAGGTTGCAGAGAAGATCATCGAGATTCAGAACGGCGCGTTAGTCCGAGTCAAAGGCCGCGTGAAAGTTGAGAAATGGACTGATGGCACGGAAACCAAAAGCGCAGTTCGAATCGCGGCAGAGAACGTCACTATCCTTTGTTACTAAAAATAATACTAAGCGAATGAAATCAAACCAAACAATCGTTGCGGTCGATCCGGGTGTGGGCGGCGGATTCGCGGTCAGTACTGCGAACGGAATACTCCTGTTTCCAATGCCCGAGTCGCTGCCCGACACGGCGCAGTTAATGGCAGGATTCAAAGTCAGCGACTCGCATTTGTGGGTCGAGAAGGTGCCAAAGTTCGTCAGTAAACTCACGTCGTCGGCCAGCATGGCGACGCTCCATGAAAACTACGGGATTGTGCAGGGACTTGGCTACGCGCAAGGCTATGCACTTCACCGTGTCGAACCCAAGATTTGGCAGGAACCACTTGGACTCGGAGGACGTAAATCATGCGAAACCGGACCAGAATGGAAGCGAAAGCTAAAAAGCAAAGCTCAGGAACTGTATCCGAATCTGGACGTCACGCTCAAAAACTGCGACGCCCTTTTGATCCTCCACTACGCGATGGGGGGCGGCAGATGATCCACAAAGCCAATCGTCCGCCCTCGCCCGAGGAGCTGAAACATCTGCTCATCATGGCGTTCTGCATGGGCATGGTTATCACTGCGGCCTACTTCGTTCTATTCGTCGTCAAATGAGCGAGAACAACATCAAGCCCATGTCCGAAGAAACGGACGTGGAGACATTGCGAGCCGCCATCGCGGAATACCAATGGTTGGCCAGCGTACTTTTCAAATCTCTCGGGTGCGGATGCAACGGAACTCAAGACCTTTGCTGGAACTGCACCCAAGCCGAGCGACACTACAAACACACAATCGAGACATACAAATGATCAGCGCAAACAAAATGCCCATTATGCGGATAGCAGAAGCAGATGAATCACCCGAAAAGATTCACTTCGCTTACATCGACCAGAAGTACAAGGAGTGGCTGATCCGACGCGGATTCGTCAACGAACTTGGTCAGGAACTCGGGATGAGAAAAGCAGGCGGATGGCGCGGGAAGACGGCTAAAAAAGGCTAATTCTGATGAAAAGCGAAATCACAAGAGAACAATTGTTGAAGGAAGCGCCAGCACTCATCGACCATGCAATTCTTCGAGGTTGGATGACTAAGCCAAAGCCAAAGGCGCAAATTGTTGACGGCGTTTGGCATGCGGCTGGTACAGGACATCTCGATAACGCCTCAGAAGATGAAATTCAAAAACTCAGGAAACAGTTTGCTACAAGTTGAGGTCATTTCCGACGACGTAGAGATACGAGTCGGAGAAATGAAATGGATGGGGGTGGCCTACATCCGTGACGGAAAACCCAAGGTGTACGTTCGAACGAAGGCCGAATTCAAGGCCAAGTTCATCCCGGTCATTGAACAAGCACCCTAAACTCTACATCGCAGCACAAGAGCAGCTCTTTGCGAAGTTTCAGTCTCGCTCCATCCCAATCCAACACTGGAGCAAGTACCTGATGACTCCCAAAGAGCTGTCTCTCCTTTTCGCAAAGTTCGAAGAATCAAAGTCAGTTCTCCAGCAAATCGCCTCGAATGATCTGGGCGAAAGTGGGGACATAGCGCGCAAACAACTTGGAATCCAATGAATCAATCAAAGATCGACCGTGCGAGAGCATGGCTCAGAAACACGCCGGGAGCCGTCACGGGTCAAAATGGGCATGGAAGCACCTTCGCCGTCGCAACCGCGCTCATACACGGTTTTGAGCTTAATGCGGGGGATGCTGATACGCTCCTCAACGAGTACAACGCGAAATGCCTCCCGCCGTGGAAACCACATGAATTGGCCCACAAGCTCGATCAAGCGTCCAAAGTTTCGCACGACAAGCCGCGTGGCTGGCTCTTATCCTCTCAGTCAGGCATTGGTCAGGGCGGCAATCCCATCTCGCCCACCGGCAAGTTCGTCGTTCGCACGATCCAATCGATGCCGGAACCTCCGTCGCCGTTTACGACAATCGACTTCCTGAAAGCCTGCTTCGAGTCGGATGAGGTTGTCTGCATCTGCAACGACATCATTTTCGACGAAGAGGGTCGAGGTAGGCCAGCCTCCAAGGGTACGTTCCTTAAGCGCGACGAATGGATTAAGAACCACTTCACGCCGCCCATCAGCGCCATGTGGAATGGCAGCGATAGCAAGGGCGCATACGTCCGCATCAATCCATGCTTCGACGAGAGCGGTTCGGACTCTGGCGTGGCGAACTTCCGCCATGTCTTAGTCGAGATGGACGAGAAGACGAAGGACGAGCAATGGACAGCGTTGAAGGAGTCGAAGCTCCCACTATCTGTCGTCATAGATTCCGGCGGCAAGAGCTTGCATGGCTGGGTGCGCGTTGAAGCGGCCAATAGAGAGGAATGGAACGAGCGCCGCGACGTCGTCTATCGCTACCTCGAAAGCATCGGCATCGATCCGAAGAATAAGAACGCGAGCCGGTTCAGTCGGTTAGCCGGTGTAATGCGCGATGGCAAGGAACAGAAGCTCTTGGCTGTCAACGTGGGCGCAGTGAACTGGGAAGCGTTCAAGGACGACATGGACGCGCAGGACATGCCGATGGAGTTCTCGATAGACAGCATCATCGAGTACGACCCACAGAATGATCCTGACAATTTGATCGGCGATAGGTGGGTTCGACGCGGATCGTCCCTTCTCTTTGTGGGGCAAAGTGGATGCGGCAAAAGCTCGATGGCCGCGTATCAAGGTCTGAAGTGGGCATCCGGCGAAGCTTGGTTTGGCGTCAAGCCCGTCCGTGCGCTAAAAGTAGCTTACATTCAGGCGGAAAACGACATCGCCGATCAGCATGATGCACTCAAGGGCGCTGCTCAGATGACCTTTGGTAAGGAGAACTGGGAGCGAGGTCTTCGGAGCGCGAACATGTTATTCTTCCGCGAGACGGTGAGGACTGGCTCCGACTTCGCGACGATGCTCCGCCGACTCGTTCGCAAGACTAAGGTGGACGTGGTTTATATCGATCCGCTGCTCTCCTACATGGGCGGCAATCCATCGGATATCGAGGTCTGCGCGAACTTTACGCGGCACTTGCTCCAGCCGATTATGATGGAGACAGGCGTAGTCCTGATTCTCGTCCATCACTTTCCAAAGCCCAAAGGTCGAGACGACAAACCGGAGAGCGTGGCAGAGATGGCCTACTCAGGATTCGGATCGTCGGACCTAACGAACTGGGCCAGAGAGGTGATTGTGATGAAGGAAGTTGGTTTCAATCAACCTCGACAATTTATGCTGGGAATGGCGAAGCGAGCGGACCGTTCCGGCATGACGGACAAGGACGGAAAAGTCACCGGATCGATTATGATCCAGCGTGGCACGGGCGGCGACATCTCATGGAACTACGCAGATCCACAGAAGTTCGTCGTCGATAAGGAGTCGGCCAAGAAGCCGTACGCCAAAGGACGCTATCCTAAGCGTAGCTAGACTGGCTCTCAGCGCGGCGACGACCCTTCGCGGCGAGCGATTGGAACTTCGCCTTGCCGAGCTTCTTACGGCCAATGGATGCCGCAAGAGCCTTTGGGTCTTTGACACCCTTACTCTCAAGACTGCTAACGAGTTTCTCGTAACGTCCACCACCGCCAAGTTTCATCTTGTCCATAAAATTACCATGCTTTGCAACTCCAGTGCCGAGGAGTCGTCTTATCGGTTGCCGTATCGCAGTTATGCCGCGCACGGAAATTCTTGCGCCGACCGGGGCTGCTCTTCTTGATCGTCATATCAGGATCGCCGAAGCGAACGATGACGACCTTGTCCGCCGGATTCTTGACATACACCGCGCTCTTCTTCCGCTCACCCGGCGTGTAGAAGGGCTTGTTCAACGTCACCTTCTTGCCCTGATAGGTGTTACCTTTCTTGGAGAGGGAGGTTTTCATTATTCGCGGCGACGAGCTTGACGTTGAGCTTCACGCATCTGGCGTTCCTCAAGCTGCTGATTCTCGTCGTGCATTTTCATTCGGTCGTATTCAAGCGTAAGAATCTTTGGCCACTGACGAGTGAACGTGTCGAGCTGAGTCTGAGTAAGCTGATCGATTGGCTTTGAAACCGTGCTGATGTAAGAGGGGTTGAGGAGGATTTTTCCAACCGTCGCGTTGCTAACATTCTTAGCAATAGACATCGCTGCCTTGCGCTGTGAAAAGGCCAATCCGCCAGCTCCAATTGCCTCTAAAGGGCTTCCACCAAAATAAGCGACAGTGCTTCCAACAATGATTGGCAAAACACTTTTTTGAAGCAGCGTTTCTCTGTCTGCTGTCATGTCAGAAAGCTGATCTGCAATCTTGGATATTTTGTTTACTCCATCTTTTCCAAATGCCGCAGTCACCATCGCGTTGTATGGACCGGGAGATGTTCCGCCAGCCACAAGCTGCCTCATCTTTGCGGCGTCGATTATTTTTCCATCTTTAGAAAGAGCCTCTTCAACGATTCTTCCGACGATAATGTTTTGGATATCACCTTGAAGCTCTGGTCGGCTTGCATTGATGATTTCCATGAACTTTGTTGATCGGTTCCGAGACGATAGCGTTTCGCTTGACTGCTTTAGAAAATCAACAATGTCGCCGGGAGTCGGCGTTGTTTCAAGTGTTCCAGATTTCAAGGATCTGGATAAAGCAGACTGAAACTCGGATTGCTTTTGAGAAACTTGAGAAACGTAGTCGCTTAGATTTTTAACGAGTTCCTTGGCGTTGGGATTAGCCAAGATCGTTTTAATCTCGTCTTCATCGAGATTGATATTTTTATTTCCACGAACCTCCCCTATCAGATCGCCAAGACGTTTTGCTGTTTCGTCTTTCTGATTGATCAGAACATTTTTAAGTTTTTCTTCATTCGATTTGATTGCTTTTTCGTTGGCTGCAAGAAGCTTCTCTGAATCTTTAATCCCATTATCAACGTCCTTTATAAGTTGTTTCTGCTGGGTCTTCAACTCTGTTGCGCTTGCTGTGAGCGCAGCTTGATCGTCGATCAAAGACTTGTACGTTTGAGCAACATCTTGAATTTCTCCGAGAGACGGATAGAACTCGTTGACCACTTCTTTTTGCAATTTTGCACGACCTGATTTTGCCTCGGTCAAAGTGGAAAGAAACTCAACGGGATTTTTACCTCTAATCTGGTTGTAGATGTAATCAGAAAGGATCGGCTTAACTTCGCTTTCCCATTTTGTTCCTGCCATGTCTTTTAAGGCAGATACCGCAACACCTCCTTTAGCACCAAGCAACGCTGAAACAGTTTCCGGTGCTCCCCCTTTTTCTCCAATTTCACGAAGAATCTTGTCAATGTAACCACCTTTGAATCGACTTATTCCTTCAGAGTATGATTTGTTCTGAAGAGCAAGATCATCCCGAAGTTTTGGGTTGGCATCAAACGCTGCCGTCATCTGATCATTTATCTTGTTTAGCCTTGCCCATTCTTCAGAAAAACCTTGCCTAACCGGATTGCTAAAATCAAAAAGCCGTAAAACTTGAGAGCGGATTTCTCGCAGATCTTCTAAGTTTTTGTTTTCAAGAACTGGCTTTCCTTTTTTGTCTTTTAATCCAAGGTCAACTTGGACGGTTGTTGCTTGAAGATCAGGTCTGATTTTATCATAACCTTCGTCTTGTAGCTTTTTGAAATCTTCAACTTCTTTTTGCCCAATTTTTCCAACAGCCATTCCCGCCTCAAACGACGAGATATCTTTTCTAGCCGCAAACCTAGAATCAAAACCCTCTTCGATTTGCTGCATCTGCCTCGTTTTCTCGGCAATCTGATTTGTGATCTGCTCTCTTTCGGCTTGATTGGTTGTCGGAAGCTGATTTTTACGACCAGTCAAATCTCGAATCTGATTTTTAATATTTTGAGATTCAAGCTGAAGCTCACCTTCAGCGCGTCGAGCAAGTCCAACCAACTCTGAATTTTTAGAATTTAAAAATTGATCGACGTTGTTTTTGGCTTGTTCAGTCAGCTCATCTGATTTCCTAACGATTAACTCCACAAGAGCAGGGTCAACATCAGGCTTTCCAGAAACACTTTTCAACTCCTCTACAATACCCCTAGTGAGTTCATCTCCAGAAAGCCCAGAGCGTCGTCCGCTTACAACGGAATCCTCTACGAACCGTTTTACGTTGTTTCTCCAATTCTGAACCGCTTCAGTGCCAGTGCCAGAAAACTCAGGCGAGTACAACGTGTTGGCCAACTGATCTGATAATGCAGGATCAATCCCTGCTCCACCGCCAAGTTTATTTTTAAGCTCTGCTGCACGTTCAGATAGAAATTTCTGAGTGAACGGATTTTGAAATTCGCCAGCAATCTTGGAGAAACTAAGTCCACCTTTTGAAGCCGCCATCAGCGCCCTAGATCCTTGGGAAAAACTTGGATAAAGAAGTCCGCCTATAACAGCATTCTGGATTACGTCACCTCCTGTAATCTCGCCGCCCATTGCTTCAACGCCAGATTTGGCGAGTGCAGTTCCGGTTCCAGCGCCGAATTCTTTGGCGACTTGTTTTCCAAACGACGACTGCTGAGCAACGCCAGTTTCTGCCGTTGTCAGGAAAGATCTGATTCCCGGTGCGGCAGCTTTCTTGGAAAGAGAAACACCGGGGACAAGCTCAGAGGCGGCTTCAGAAAAACTAAATTTATCTGGAGAAACCATCTGACCGACAATGTTGGCGATTGCTGGATATGCCATTTCACCGGCAACAACTTGACCACCCGGAAAAAATGGTGCGGCCAAAGCTCCGCCGTATTTCAGGACATTTCCGATTACTTTTCTTCCGCGTTTATTTTCATAATCTACAAGGAATTGTCGCTCTTTGTCGGTGAAATCCTCGTCTGGAAGCGGCTCGTAGTTGCCAGCTACAAATTTCTGGAACTTACGCGCACTATCTTTTCCGAGATAAAAATCAGCCTGCTGAACCATTGGGTCTTGAGTCTGAAAGCGTTGTTGGCCAACTTGCCCAGATTTAATAACCGCTTCCTTCATCCCCGGAGGTATTCCAGAGTCTTCAAAAACAACTTCAGGCCTCCGCATTGAAGCAGCTTGCGGCGTAGATAATGCGGCAGGTTGTTGCTGAGCTACTTGAACTTCATCGTCAAAAACAATTTCGGCCATATTTGTGTTTACTTGATTGTTGCAGATCTTCCACCGACCGAAATTCTGGTTCCAATCGGAAGATTTGCCGATTGCGCTTCTTCAATGGTATTAAACGAACGAGTTTCAAGCTGTTGCTGGGTAGCTGTTTCAGCTCCGAGAATTGCATCAGCCCTGCTCTCAAGTTCATTGATGTAGTTAGAGTATTGAGGATTTGAGTCAATTCCCTGCATCCTCAACTTCTCGACACGATCTTTGACTGATCTTGCTGTCAATTCCTTGAAGGTTTGAACTCGTTCAGAAAACCCAGTGTCAGTGGGCTTGCCTATTGAAGATGTAATCCTTGTTGTTTCCGATTTTGTGAGAGATTTACCACCACGCTTGAACATTGCTCCACTGCTCATGTTCTCGTAAAGTTGGTTCACTTGTCTTTCTGGGCCAAACGATCCGATAGCCTCGCCAGCCTTGACCCTTACATTGAACGTCGGACCGTACAAATCCTCAGTGAGATACGGCTCCATAGGCTTGATGCCATTGAGAACAGCTTCCGAGAACTCAAGCTCATCAAGATCGAGCTTGGTGGGCTTTAAATTTGAAAGCCTTTGAGAAGTTGATTTGTTTTCTGTTATATATTTTTTAAGGGCTAATTGAGATTCTTGAATCTCTAACTTAGCTTTATCTATTTCTTTTTTATCAGCTTGTTGAGAAATACGTTGGTCAAGTGTTTTTTGAGCGATGTCTATCCTGTCGCTTAACGCTTTCATTTGGGCGGTTTGATATGTGTTTTGCATACCAATCCGCTGCTGTGCGATTTCAACATTTGCAGTCCCAAGTTCGCGACGAAGATCAAGACCAGCAGTACCAAGTTCGCGACGAAGACTAAGACCGGCCTGACCAAGTTCGCGTCTTAAATCCTGTCCCGCCTGAGTCAACTCAGCTCTTTGTTGGGCTATTTGATTTCGGCTTTCCCCCTCAGAAATCATTCGAGCGAGGTTTCTTTCAGCAATATCGACGCGATCAAGAGCGGCTTGAGTTGTAGCGTTTTTCTTTTGAACATCAGCATTGAAAGATTCGGTTGCACGTTGGTTTGCAAGATTTATGTCAATCTTTGGCGCGCCAGTTTCAGGATCAACGCTAACAGCGCCATATTTCATGGCATTGTTTATCAGCGCCGTTTGCTGAGACATTGCAGCCGCAGCAAGTCTTTGTTGCGCCTTAACGTGTTCAGCTCGAACCGAATACTGCTCAAGACCGCTGATAGCTTTCATTGCCTCCTGATTGAAAACTTTTGACCTGAATCGAGGCGCAGCAGGCATTGCGGCACCAGCGGTTGCATTGTTTAGAAAGTCAGAAACTTGATTATTAAATGTCTGAAATGCATCATACTCGGAATTTTGAGCAGACTGCTCATCCAACGCTTGAGCAAAAGCGTTAGATCGAATCTTATTCTGAAGCTCCATGCCCTGCCGCTGAAGCAACGACTCCGCCGTCTGCATCTGCAATTGCTCCATCATCCGCTGCTGCGTCTGTGCGCGGTCAAACAGCGATGCGCCTAGCTGAAATGCTTGAAGAGATTGGTCAGCCATAAATCAAGGTCTGTAATTTGAGGAACCGTACTCCGGGAATAGACTTGTAGAGACAGAGGCTACACTAGATGTATTTCCTCCGTAGTTTGAAGAGCCGTACTCTGGAAATAGACTCGTAGAAAGCGGTGTGATATCCGACCTCGTCGGAGACGGTGCATAGAGATTCGGATAAATCTCAGGATCGTTCTGAGGATTGTACGATGGTGGTCGATACGCTCCCGGTTGCTGCTGCATCAATCCTTGATACATTCCGTATTGCGCCAACGAGCCTCCAGCAATCCCTCCAAAATTAGTGAACGCGGTTTGAGCCGATTGCTGCATTGGAGACGGAGCGGCAGCAACCTGAGCGGCGGTCAAATCACGTCCGTACATGGCCGACTGTTGTTGCTGAATGGCTCCAATGCGCTGAGCAGGCGTAATGAACATGCTGCTGATTGAGAACGGTTGCGCCATTCCGAACGTCCGCTGCTGCTGAATGAAGTTCTGCGCCTGAGCAAGACCTTGATTCTGGATCTGCATCGATGTCAGACCAAAGTCGCGAGCGGCCAAATTTCTACCAACACCCGAACCAGCGCCATACCCTCCGCTAAGCGCACGTCCAGCAGAAGATCGTTGAAGCTGAGAAGCAACATCTTGCGAAACCTCGCCACGCAAAGCTGATCCGATGTTCTTTCCAGCCTGTTGAATCAACTGATCATAACCGGGAATTGCACGACGAAGCTGCGCCTCAAGCTGTGACTGCTCGGCGGCGGTCGTCTTAGTGGCCAACTCGGTTGCAGGCTCAAGCGATGCGATGTTCTGCTGAATCGCCTGCCGCTGCTCTCCCGCAAAATCAATCGGCTTTAGCTCAGGCACCTTCGGTTTTTTTCCGCCGAAAAGTCCACCGAGCAAACTGCCGACAGCGGATATTCCCGCTCCACCCAAAATTGCTGCACCTATTGCCATAAATTATTCTTTTGGTTTAGAACCATTGCGAGAATCCACCGCCGTTTAATCCGACGCCGACCATTCGGATCGTTGCGACTGCGTCCCCAAGGTATTGCATCGTTTGCTCCTGAACAGCTTGAACTGCTTTGGCTTCGTAGGCCACTGCTTCCTGAATCAAATCGTTCTCCTCCTTACGAATCGCCATGACCATCAGCTTGATGGCATCGGGACTCGGCGGAATAAGGTAGTCATTGACGCTCGTCGCGTTGATATGGCGCATCTTCGCCATGACCGTTACCGGCTTATCCTCGTCGTTGTTGCATCGATCCGTCAGATAACTGCGGCGGTACTGCGGCAAAGTTTCATCAGGGTCGTAAACTGCCAGATCAAGCTCCAGCAAGGTCGTCGCATTGTACTCGTACAACCGGCTCGACGTGTTGGTTACCTGACGAATGACGCCGGTCAGCGATATGAACTTCTTAGTCGATTGAACGTACGGAAGAGCGAGGGTTAGCTTCTCACCGTCGATCCATACGCCGCCAGATAGCGTGCGAATCCATTGCCCGTTCTGATCAACACCTTGCAGGGTGATGGTCTTGCCAACATCTGAAGCGTCACCGGGATAGACTCGGATGTAGCTGTTCGTCCCGCCGGACATGTCGCGGTAAGAAACCACGGTGCCACGATCCACAAGCTGCTTTCCGACGCACCCGCCATTGTTCTCTCCGAGCAATCCGTATCCGCTTTCCTGAAATTCAAACCATTGATTGCGAACCGTTCCTACGCCGCAGCAATCAGCGACGGACTCAATGGTTTCGATGTGACGCGGCCAAGTGATGCACCCGCCAACCGTGTGGATAGTGAAGCGTCCGTACGCACCTGCCCACAACCCCTTGTGCAGAAGCCGTCGGCACGCCTGATTGATGTAGTCGTAAACGCGAGGGTCATCGACGCAGACGCCGACTACACGGGCGATTGTCGAGCGAATGTCCTGAACGATTAGCTTCATTTGGTGTAATAGATTCGGCTCGTTCGCCTGATGAAATAAACGCCGTAGAACGGAGGAAGGTTGTTGTGGGCGACTCCACCTCCAGTGGATGAAGTGGCAACATTTGCCGTGGTGCCATACTGAACACCATTGGCTCCGCCATTGTTCGCATCCGCAGTCACAAGAGGGAAGAAGTTGTGAGTATGGGCAGGTATCTCAGGAACAGTCAGCGTGTGCTGATCCTCTCCGACGATTGATGTGGCAGTTGCGGTTCCATTGACAGCAACAGCACCACTCGCCGCAAAAGCGCCAACACCGACCGGGAATCGAGCGTCAAACGAGGTATCAACCATCCACATCGGACCAGTTGTAGTGGTTGCCACAGCAGTTCCATCACCGCCGTCGTACGAGAGAAGATCGGTAGTCGTTCCAACAAAGATGCGGCGATCATATCCATTCGCTGCGACAGGATTTTCATAGAGCCAGACTCCTTGATCGTAAATCCACCACCGCCCAGTTTCATCAAGCCACGGATAAATCCGATTGTTGATCGATGGAAACGTCGGTCCAAAATTGAAGAACGAGTTTCCAATCGTGCTGTTGAAAACGGCTTGCGTGCCTCCGATGATATCGTTGGCCAAGTTCTGGTAGTTCAACGGACAATAACTCACCGGAAGACTTGGAGGTGTAAGCGTGATTAGGGTTAGGTTTGACATACTATTCCGATGTGTAGGTAAACGGGTTTACGTCGCAAGCATCAAGAGTCTTGCATCCTTCGAAAACAAGGCACTCGCCCACCGCAGGTTCCTGAACGTCGTAAGCGTGAACTCGGATGCTCTTGATGCGGCAATATCCCGTAATTGTCAGGCTCATTTGAACCTCGTACATGTTTCGAGTCGGTGTGCTAATGCTCGAATTGCACGGGACATCCGATGGAGTCGGCAGGCGCATCTTCGGCCTGTACTGCGGCTGGAAATTGACCAGCGGACAAGCAGGTTGGCACTGCAAAGTTGTCGCGCATTCAGCCCAGTCTGCCCACTCAATCCATCCGGGGTACTGATCGGGTCGATACTCGACATTGAAAGAAGCGTCTCCGTCCAACGAATCAATGAAGATGTCGCCCGAATCAAGCCGCTTCAGTCCAAACGGAATCTCGAAGTTGTAGGCGCGAGTATGAACCAGCCACTGAATCTCCTTCTTTCCATCAGCAATGTTGTTATCGAACTTGGCACCCTTGCTGATTTCCCAAATCTGGATCGTTCCGTTTTCGCCGCGAGCAATTGAAAAGCATCTATCTCCGTAAACACCCTCCGTCTTCAAGACCTGCAACACGTCAAGTCCAGTCCAGATTCCCGCCCACGCGGGAGGAAACTTTTTCCGCAGCGACGTAATCAGGTCGAAATCCAAAACCATCAGCGCCTTGTGGATAACGCCTTGGGCATTGTACCGAGGCTGTCCGGTCATCAGCAATCGATTGTCGAACACGACCGCAGAGCCAGACCATAGCAGGCTTGATTGATCGTTCTCAGCGATGTTCACAATCTCGTTGCTGATGGGCGTATTACCCGGATCAGTGAACGAGCGACGAGCGATGATGAACGAGCGAACGCCATCGACTGCGCGGTAGAACACGTCGCCGTTGACAGTGATGGCCGACCTAGCGCCAAGCGCACCGCTGGTCAGCAAACTGATAGCCTGAATCGGATAGCTCAGGTTCTTCCATGTATCACGATCAACAGGAGCTTGAACCGAGAAGACGTATCGAGGAGTAAAAACTAGGAGCGGCCCTTGCCCAAGCGACGTATCTGGATCGCCGGGGACGGCCATTGCCGTGATTCCTCCTGAATCTGACGGAACCGCAAAGTCTCCGCCTTCGTTGAGGAAGGTATTCTCGGTTTCTTTGAGAACACTCGCTCGCGTGCCATCTCCATAAACAATATCCGTAGCTCGGAATGAAAACCCATTCGGAAGCGCGTACCAGATACGTCCGTTGACGTAGGCCATTACTCTTCCGCACTTGATTTCGTCGGTGGTTGCGCGGCGCAGGCTTGATCCGTTGAAGATCAGCGGTGCGCTCTGACCGTCTTGAATGACGACGAAGTTCTCCGCCTGAACCATCCACCCATCGAGTATGTTCGATGGGTTCTCAAGATTGGGCGAAGCTGAAAGGTTTTGAACGCTGTTTTGAAGGCAGTCGTAAAGCCACACTTTACCACTGATTAGCATCAGGATGAACGTCGCTCCGTTGTCGCCGATGTATGGGAGCGCACACTGGAACACGCCGGTCAAATTGCTCGAACCGTAGCACTCCTCGGAGAAACCGTCAGCCGTGACATTGGTTTGATCCGCAGTTACGAGCGTACTGTCTGCCGTAATCGACAAGCATACGTCGTAATCTTTCTGAATGAAACCGGGCCGAGGAGAGATGAATCCCTGCCGAAAGCTGGCATTGACCGCAAAGGCGACCTGATTCTTGTCCACCTCAGACGGCATCACACCAGCGTCAATGCCACCCTCAAAGGTGACAGATCCGTCCGTGTACCTCCGTGGTGCGCGTTCGCTCATGGCTTAAGCCTGAATCCTTTGGATGGAAAATGATGCTCCCTCTCGAATGTAATATGTGTTTAGGGCAGAGGTTGTAACCAAAACTTCGTAAAAATCGCTAGCAGACGCTTGATCTATGTACTGGATAAAAAATGGTCCAACCAAACTCGTTGAGTTTGTTGACTGAATATTTGCAGGTCCAATATCGGTTGTTCCATTTTTTCTAATCTTAAAAGAAACCGTAGAGGATGTTCCTGTATCTGCGCTTAACATTAAGGCAACATCTATTCGGTAATAACCTGCAAGAGCTGCCGTAAACCGACCTGTAGCCGCAGTAAATCGTGATGCGGTATCAATTCCAGTCCAAGATCCAGACGGAAATTCTGTCAAACTAAACGGATTCTTAGTTAAACTCGGGCCGATTTGCGGCGCACCAGCACCCACAGTTCCGCTTACCCTCCGCGTAAAAGTTTCATAAACGAACGCCGCCGCAGCTCCCGTGGCCGCTATGCTGATCGTGCCAGCACCCGGCGTAATCGTGATGTTTGAGCCTGCGGTCAGACTTGCCAGCGTGTATCCCGTTCCATTGCCAATGAGCAGTTGGCCATTGGTAGGTATGGTTGCGACGTTCGTTCCACCGTTTGCGACCGGCAACACGCCGCTAATATCGCCCACTGGAACCGTTGCAACGGTCGATAGAAAACCAGATCCGCTCGACCCTTGAGTCTTGAGATAGCCAGATAAAAGCGAATTGAGCGCCGTTGCACTCGGAACCGATGCGTCGGGAGTTCGAACAATGTACGTCGCTGCGGAGGATGCTCCGCCAGACGCTCCTGCCGCACCCGTAGCGCCAATTGCACCCGACAGCGTGATAAGTGAACCAATAGGAATCACCGTCGTAGGAATCGCATTTGGGATTCCGAGAACGCCTGCAAGTGGGTTTTGTAGGGTTACCAGCAAACCGTCTACCGATGTAACCTGCAAGTAGCCGCATCCCTGAACCGATACAAAAAATTGTCCAGCAACCGACTCTGGAAGAAACGAAGTGTTCGCAACCGCAACGACAACCGATGCTCCAAAAGTTGGAACTACAAACGACGCGGTCGTATACGAGAACGCATTTTCCCCGTTCGCGCCGTTTGTTCCGTTAGTACCCGCAGCACCCTGTGGTCCGGGGACGTTCACGACAACCGGAACGGTATCGCAAGGCTGGCAACAGCCGGTTGAAGAAACAAGTTGCGACGGCATATTTTTCCTTTGCCAGACCGTCAAGTCCAGCGAGAACTAATGCAAGGCCAAACTATGCCAGAGCAAGTGTCAGAGCATCCATTGATCGACCACAAGTACGGGATTCGTTCCCCAGTCAAGATTCCAGACCTAGAACTGGAACTCTACGCATTTCGAAATCGACTCCAACCAAATGAGGGCGGACTAGGTACTTTCGATCATTTTCGTAACGCCACGAAAATGTTATGGCCGAAGATGAGTTGGAACCCGTGGCTCGAAGCACAAGTCGAAGGTCTTTGCGAACACGACTACGTCGGATGGGCAGGTTGTGGCGCGAGCGGAAAGACTTTCGGCGCGACGCTCTTTGCGACTGTTTGGTGGTTGGCCAACCCTTCCAAAACAACCGTTGTTCTCACGTCTACAACGGCAAAGATGATCCGAAAGCGTATGTGGGCCAATCTTCAGGATCTTGTTCGGAAATCACGCGGATTCCCCGGAAACATGGTCGATTCGAAGATGAGTCTTCAAGCCATCAAAGGAGACGACCGGCACTCCATTTCCGCTATTGCTGTCGCCGAGGGCAACACATCCAAGGCTGTGGCCAACATTCAAGGCATCCACGCCGAGCGTGTGATGGTTATTATTGACGAAGCTACGGATACGCCTGAAGCGGCTTTCGAAGCGTGTACGAACCTTTCTAAGGGTTGCCGCGAGTTCAAGATGTTGGTCATCGGAAACCCTGCCTCAAAGTTTGATCCGCATGGACGCTTCTGCACACCGGCAAAGGGATGGCGCAGCGTAACGATTGAAGACCAGCATTGGCTGACAGAACGCGGGATGTGCCGACGCTTTGACGGCATGAAGTCGCCCAACATCAGCGAGGGCCGCACGAAGTATCCGTACCTCATTACTCAGGATCAGGTCTTGTCGGCTATGCGACATGAGGGCGAGCAAAGCCCTACGTTCTGGAAGTACACACGCGGATTCTGGTCGCCGGACGGCATGGTCAAGACGGTTCTGTCCGAATCGCTCATCGAGACGCACACACCTACAAAAAGTTTGGTGTTTACGACCAATGTTCAAGTCGTTGCCGGTCTTGATCCGGGCTTTGGTGGCGACAGATGTATCCTTCGCTTTGCCAAAGTTGGCACCGCAAACGACAAGGTCAGCATACTTTTTCAAGACATCATCCACATATCCGTCAACGCTCAGCTAACGGAGCCGGTGCATTACCAGATAGCCAATCGGGTTAAAGAAGAATGCAACAAGCGCGGCGTTCCACCGGACAAGTTTGGTTTGGATTCAAGTGGTGAAGGTGGTGGATTGGCCGACATCTTGACCCGAGAATGGGGTGTAATTCATCGCACTGAGTTCGGCGGTTCGCCATCAACCATCCCCGTCAGCGACGAGGACAGTAGGCCATCCAATGAAGCTTACGACCGCAAGGTTACTGAACTCTGGTTCTCGATGCGTAAATGGGTTGTCGAGGAGCGGGTTGGAGGCATGGACATCGAGACGCTGCAAGAGTTCTGCGGTCGAATGTTCGATGATTCCAAGCGGAAGATATCGGTCGAATCAAAAACCGTGATGAAGCAACGGACGGGAAAATCGCCTGATTTGGCCGACGCTGCTGTAGTCTTGCTTGATCTAGTCCGCAAAACTGCTGTTTTAGAGCCGCGCTTCACGAAGATGGACAAGGTGTGGGAAAAGCTAGTGAAGGACGCAGATTCAATTTACTACGACGAAACGATTGAAGCATGAGCAAAACCACTGGTTACAAAGTTCTGAACGAACACATGGTCATCCCCGGCGGATGGCATTACCGCATTCCCGAGACTGGCATTGAAGTACCCGGAGGATCGTGGGCGCAGCTCAATGAGTTTGTACGCAATCACTACACGGCGAACGCCATTCAAATCCCGAGCAACATTGACGATTTAATCACCGAATATGCGTGTCGTAACGGTGCCGATTGCTCCTACGACGAGGTTAAGATCCACAAGCCGGAGGGTCGTAAATCGCTTCAGATTGGCGACGTCATCCGGTTCAGCATGAGTCTTCTCCACGGACTTACGGTTGGCGGCGGCAAGGTGGATCAGTCGGAAGCGAATAGGCGCGCAAGCATCTGCTCAACTTGTTCGTTCAATCGAAAACCACTCGGATGCACGGGATGCAACGCCCGTGTACTGAAGGATGCTGTCAAAACTTTCTCTCAACACGGCAGCACTCCAGTAGACGAAAGTCTGCAAAGCTGCGAGTTTTGCGGTTGCTTTATCAGAAGCATGGTTTGGTTTCCCATTGAAACCCTTCATAAATTCTCGGACGCTACAGAGAACGAAAACCTTCCGGCTCACTGCTGGAAAAAACGACCATGTACGGAAACCTAGCCCAACTGCCGCTTGAAACTATCAACGAAGACGGCAAAGCGCCTGAAACGCGCATAGCCGACGCGGCATCCGCTCGCGAAATCTTCCAGAAGCTTATCATGGCCGATGAGCTGCGTAATAGTACGCGAGCCAAGCTGCGCGGTCTGGTCGATGGAAATCCTCCGTACAATCCAGCAGAACTGCGCCGAAACAACCAAGCGTTCCGCACCAACGTCAACTTCCGTGAGTCGGAAGCGTTCCTTACGCTGGCGATGTCAGCCTTCTACGACGTGTTCGCCGAGGTGCCGACCTACGCGAACATTCGTACCGCGTACGGCAACGACATGGATAAGCGGGAGGACTGGTCAAAGATCATCACCGAAGAGTTTGACCGGCTCCAGAAG
>Ga0209768_10000371_pt1 | contig 31101 bp, 28 predicted proteins | sample LauGreSBDMM110SD_3_FD_187564 | JGI IMG/M metagenome (GOLD analysis project Ga0209768, IMG submission 187564) | Freshwater lake microbial communities from Lake Michigan, USA - Sp13.BD.MM110.SD (SPAdes) (version 2) | ecosystem: Environmental > Aquatic > Freshwater > Lake | place: Lake Michigan... | reverse complement strand
GATGGCTTCGCGCTATATGCACGAGGCGGGTATTACCAACGAAGACCTTGCTGAATTTGCCGTGCTCATGCGTAATAACGCGCGCCGCCATCCTGACTCACATCTCACACAAGAGATCACCGTAGCCGACGTGTTGGCGTCAAAGCCGATTGCCGAACCCCTGCGGTTACTAGACTGCTGCCCGATTTCTGATGGCGCGATGGCGTTGATTGTTTCGTCAGAGCCCAGTGCTGGCGTTCGCGTCAAAATGGTTGGGGCAGGGCAGGCGCATTTTCATCAACACCTGACCGCGTTGCAAGATGTCATGAATACGGGTGCAGGTGCTGCTGCCAAGCTTGCCTTTCACGAGGCGGGTTTAACGACGCGCGATATTGACTACTTAGGCGTCTACGATTCGTTCACCATCACGTTGTTGATGCTGCTAGAAGAACTTGGTTTTGCTGCAAGAGGCCAGGCGGCGCAGCGCGTACGGCAGGGTGATTTTTCGCAGCACGGTGTGTTGCCCTTAAATACACACGGTGGCTTGTTGTCGTTTGGTCACTGTGGTGTCGCCGGCGGTATGGCGCACACCGTCGAAGCCTATCGCCAATTTACGGGGCAAGCAGGGGCGCGACAAGTTAAAACACCCACGCACGCTTATATTCATGCGGATGGAGGCGTGATGTCGTCGCACGTTAGTTTGATTCTGTCTCGAGAGGGTTAAGCCATGACAACCAATCAATCAGCGATGACGTCTTTGGCTCAACCTTATCTTGAAGGGTTGACAGAACACGTGTTGCGCTATCAACAGTGCACCGCCTGCGCTCGTGCTCAAACCTTGGCGCATGATGCCTGTCAGTTTTGCGGCGCTGAGGCACTTGTGTGGCACACTTCAGTAGGACGTGGGCATGTTCATGCAGTGACTGTCGTCGGTCGGGCACCTTCAGATGCTTTCCGTTCGCTAGCACCTTACACGCTCGTGGTGGTAACACTCGAAGAAGGCGCGCGATTGATGGGGCACGCCTCGCCAGGCGTACAAATCGGTGATGCCGTCACCGCAACTTTTTTTAAACACCTCGATCAGACGCTTGTGCGTTTTGAACCGCTCAACCGGAATTTTTATGTCTGATTTGCTAGAAACCGCATTAAATCCTCGTACCGTTGCGATCATTGGCGCCTCAGAAAATATCCATAAAATTGGTGGGCGCCCAATTTATTACATGCAAAAGGGCGGTTTCAAGGGCACGATTTATCCGATCAATCCTAGCCGTGAAGAAGTGCAAGGCTTAAAAAGCTATGCGTCACTGGCACAGTTGCCCGAAGTGCCAGAGCTTGTGTTGATTGTGGTGGCGGGTGATAAGGCCGTTGAGGCAGTTGAGGATTGCGCCGCGCGCGGCGTGAAGTCAGTGGTGGTGATGGCGTCGGGCTTTGGCGAGACGGGCCCAGAAGGCCGTGCGACGCAGCAAAGGATGACTGATGCAGGGCGTGCGGCGGGTATGCGCATCTATGGTCCCAATACGCACGGTCTTGCAAATTTCGGCACGGGTGCGATAGCAGGCTTTTCGACTATGTTCATTGAGCGGCCGCCGCAAGATGGGCCCGTTGCGGTGTTGAGTCAAAGTGGCGGCATGAGTGCGATGGTGTACGGCTTGCTGCGCGAGCGTGGCATCGGTGTACGTCACGTACACGCCACCGGCAATGAAGCTGACGTCACTGTGGCTGAAATGGCCTGGGCGATTGCACATGACCCTGAAATCAAACTCATGTTGCTATACCTTGAAAATATTGCCAATCCTGAAATCTTGGCGCGTACCGCTGCGTATGCACGTACGCGTGATTTACCGATTATTGCAGTCAAGGCGGGGCGTACAGCAGGCGGGCAACAGGCCGCGTCGACCCATACGGGCTCAATGGCAAACGAAGAGCGTGTCGTTGATGCGTTCTTTAAAAAGCATGGCATTTGGCGCGTGCGTGATCCGCATGCGCAGGCTTTATGCGCGCAGGCCTACTTAAAGGGCTGGCGTCCAACGGGCAATCGCTTAGTAGTGATCAGTAATTCGGGTGCCAGCTGTGTGATGGGGGCCGATGCCGCTGAAGAGAACGGCCTAGAGCTTTCGATCTTGTCGGCGTCGACACAGAAGGCCGTCGCAACTTCGTTACCCGGTTTCGCCACCACAACAAATCCGATCGACATCACAGCCGCGTTGTTATCAAACAGCAATTTATTTAGTGAGGTTTTGCCGGCCGTGGCGCAAGATCCGTCGGCAGATATGTTTTTTATTAATATCCCCGTCGCAGGTGCTGGCTATGACGTCGAAGCGTTTGCGCGCGATACGGCAAAATTCGAGGCGCTTACTGGCAAGCCCGTTGCGGTGGCTGCCTGGCAAGATACGGTGGCTAAGCCCTTTATCGCAGCAGGCGTGCCGACCTTTGCGAACGAAGCGCAGGCAGTCGGCGTGTTGGGGCAGTTAGCCGCACACACAGCGTTAATGAGCGAGTCGTTCGAGCCGTGGCACGATCTTCAGGCGGTTTACGTGCCAGAGGGTGTTGGCGAGTATTGCAGTGAGGCACAAACCCTTAAGTTGTTGGCCAGCCATGGCATACCCATCGTCAAACATCAGTTGTGCCAGACCGCGGCTGAAGTGCGCGAAGCCTTTGTCGCCGTCGGAGGGCCTGTTGTGCTTAAGGCCTGTTCGGCTGAGGTGCCGCATAAGTCTGAGTTTGGTTTGGTGGCGCTAGGTGTGCAAAGTGCAGATGTGGCCGCCACAATCTTTGAATCGCAACGCAAAAAATTAACAGAAATGAAGGTTAGCCACGAGGGCATCATTGTGGCTGCGATGAGCCGCGGCCGCCACGAGTGTATGGTGGGCGCCCGCTTTGATCCAGTATTTGGACCCATCGTCATGATCGGTGCAGGCGGTAAGTATGTTGAGGCACTGAAGGATTATGCCGTGCTGTTACCGCCCTTTAATCTTGAGCAAGTTGAGCGTGCGCTGCGCGGCTTACGCATGGCACCTCTTTTAGACGGGGTACGCGGCGATGCACCGATGGATATCAAAGCCTTTGCGCAGGTCGCGGTATCGGTCGGCCGTCTCATGATGGCTGCTGGGCCAAGTATCGCGTCGCTGGACTTAAATCCGGTGATGGTAGGTGCGGTCGGTGAGGGTGCTGTGGTGGTGGATGCCTTGCTTGAACGTAGTGGCCATAGCTAGGTCTTGCTGCTGGTTGCTTTGGTCTGTATGCAACGGACAGTCTGTGAGCGTTGTGCAGGTGCATCGGGCGTGATTTGCGATACAAGCGGGGCTAACGAAGGCTTAGCGCGCTGATTTCAAAGCTGAAATGCCGTCGTTCTGATTGACGCACTCGCCACAGTGCGGCAATATCCTAGATAATCAATACTCAATTTAAGGAAAACACCATGCGTCGTCCATTACTTGTTGCTGCGCTTGCCGCCGCGTTGCTCTTGCCGAGTTTAGGCACAGCTAAAACCTTCAAATGGACCAGTCAGGGCGATATCCTGACTCTTGATCCGCATTCGCAAAACGAAGGCTTGAACATTGCAGCTAACTTGTGGGTGTATGACCCACTGTTGAATTACAACGAAAAGTTTGAGGTGGTCCCTGGGTTGGCAACATCTTGGGAGCAAATCAATCCATCTTTGTGGCGCTTTAAATTACGTGCCGGCGTAAAGTTTCATGACGGTTCTGCGTTCACCGCAGACGACGTCGTATTCTCGCTTAAGCGTGCTATGGCGCCCTCGTCGCAATTCAAGTCGTATGTTGCGGGCGTCAGTGATGTCAAGGCGATCGATCCCTTGACTGTTGAGATCTCAACCGCAGGGCCTAACCCCGTGTTGTTGCGCCAGTTACCTTCGCTAGGCATCATGAGCAAAGCGTGGTCAGAGAAAAACAATGCGGCTTTGCCTCAAGACTTTAATAAAAAAGAAGAAAGCTTCGCGGCGCGACACGCCATGGGCACGGGCCCTTACATGTTGAAATCGCGTGAGGTCGACATCAAAACGGTCTACGTTGAAAATCCAAACTGGTGGGGTAAGCCGACCAAGCAGGGTAACGTGACTGAAATTGTTTACACCCCGATTAAGCAAAACGCCACCCGCACGGCGGCCCTGTTATCTGGTGAAGTGGATTTTGTGTTAGACCCTGCAGCGCAAGATATTGAGCGTTTGCGCTCTCAAGTCAAAGTGCTGGATGGTAACGAAAATCGCACCATCTACATTGCGATGGATGTGAAAAGCCCTGAGTTGAAGTACAGCAACATCAAGGGAAAAAATCCACTGACTGACGTTCGGGTGCGTGAGGCACTTTATCGTGCGATTGATATTGAGACGATCAAAAAAGCTGTAATGCGTGGCATGTCGTTACCCACAGGCGCGATGATTTCGCCTCAAGTCAACGGGTACTCAGAGGCGCTCGGCAAACGCGTGCCTTATGATTTGGTCAAGGCGCGTGCCTTATTAAAAGAGGCGGGTTACGACAACAATCTTGAGTTTACGATTGATTGCCCAAATAACCGTTACATTAATGACGAGGCCATTTGCCAAGCTGTTGTTGCCATGTGGGCCAAAATTGGCGTTAAAACCAAGCTCAACGCCATGCCGCGGGCAACGTTCTTTCCAAAGGTTGCTAACGGAGACACCAGTATCTATTTGTTTGGTTGGGGCGTCCCCACTTTTGATGCGTACTACACACTCGAATCCCTGATTCGCAGCAAGGGTACGGGCGCTGCAGGTGCCTTTAACTATGGCGGCTATTCAAATCCAAAAGTTGATGAGCTGATTGATGCGGTCAAAACAGAGATCAACGATGCCAAACGCACCGCGATGATTCAAGAGGCCTTCTCGATCCATGCAAAAGAATTCGGGACGATCCCCTTGCATGATCAGGTGATCCCTTGGGCCATGAAGAAAAATATCGACATCAAGCATCAACCGAATAATCGTCCGGTTGTAGAAAGAATCACCATCAATTAATCCCCCTAACAGTCTTAGCTGAGCGAGCACTCAGCTAAGACTGGTCTAAGTCGAGAGCCCATGTTTGCTTTTATTTTGCGCCGGTTGATACAAGCCGCGGGCGTCTTGCTTGCCGTTGCGCTTCTTGCTTTCGTGCTTTTCCAGTACGTGGGCGACCCGGTCATGATTATGTTGGGGCAAGAGGGGACACCTACAGAGCGTGATCAGCTTCGAAAAGATTTAGGCCTGAATGATCCCGTGATCGTGCAGTTCTACCATTTTCTGTCTAACGCGATTCAGGGCGATTTTGGGCTGTCGTTGCGACAAGGTCAAAAGGTCTCGACCTTGCTGCGTGAACGGTTGCCCGCTACGCTAGAACTCTCGATCGCCGCCGCCTTGATTGCGTTGCTGGTGGGCTTGCCCTTGGGCGTGTATACCGCGTTAAAGCGCCATGGCAAGTTGTCGCAAGCGTTGTTGGCTTTTTCGTTACTAGGGGTATCGTTGCCAACATTTTTAATCGGGATCTTGTTGATCTTGATTTTTTCAGTGTCGTTGGGTTGGTTACCTAGCTACGGCCGTGGTGACACGATCAAGCTTGGCTGGTGGACAACGGGGTTGCTGACGAAGAGTGGCTGGACGCATCTCGTCTTACCGGCCGTGACTTTATCGTTGTTTCAAGTCGCTCTCGTTTTGCGTTTGGTGCGCTCTGAAATGCTCGAGGTCTTGCGTACTGATTACATTAAGTTCGCCCGTGCGCGTGGCTTAACCAGACGAGCTATCCATTTTGGGCATGCCCTGAAAAATACGCTTGTGCCAGTGATCACAATCATGGGGTTGCAGTTAGGCGGCATCATCGCCTTCGCGATCGTCACTGAAACCGTCTTTCAGTGGCCTGGCATGGGGTTACTGTTTATTCAAGCTGTGCAGTTTGCTGATATCCCAGTGATGGCGGCTTACCTTTGTTTGATTTCTTTGATTTTTGTGTTGATTAACCTGACCGTTGATTTGTTGTACTTTGCAGTCGACCCGCGCTTAAGAGCCGGCTTAGGCAAAAACTCGGGGGGGCACTAATGAGAGCCGCTCTCGCAAAATTTTGGGAAGGTGATTTGGCGTGGTCGTGGCGACATACGCCGGTTGCCATTGTCGCCACAATACTGTTAGCAATTTTGCTGATTGCTTCGTTCGGCGCAGATGTGTTGGCACCACACAACCCCTTTGACCTTGCGACAATCAATTTGATCGATGCCTTGAAACCGCCGGTCTGGCACACTGATGGCACACAAGAGTATCTACTCGGTACAGATAGCCAAGGTCGTGATCTGCTCTCTGCGCTGATGTACGGCATGCGCGTGTCGTTGCTGATTGGCTTGGCAGCCGTGACGGGGGCGATGTTTTTAGGTATCGTGCTTGGCTTGATTTCAGGCTATGCGGGCGGTCGGGTTGACGCTTTGATTATGCGTATTGCTGATGTCCAGTTATCGTTCCCGGCAATTTTGATTGCGTTGCTGATTGACGGTGTGGCGCGCGTCGTGGTGCCGGGCGACATGCACGAGGTGATTGCGTTTCCGGTGTTGGTCGGTGCGATTGCGCTGGCCGGCTGGCCTCAATATGCACGTACCGTGCGCGGTTCAACCCTGGTTGAAAAAAATCGCGAATACGTGCAAGCGGCGCGTGTGATCGGCATCTCATCACCTGTCATTATGTTCAGACACGTGTTGCCTAACGTGCTGGGGCCGGTGTTGGTGTTGGCAACGGTGCACTTGGCCACTGCGATCATCACCGAGGCGACCTTATCCTTTTTAGGCGTGGGTGTGCCTCCGACGTCGCCGTCTTTGGGTACCTTGATTCGCGTTGGTAACGACTTTTTGTTTTCAGGTGAGTGGTGGATTACGATTTTTCCGGGTGCGGCGCTGGTGTTATTGGTGTTGTCGGTCAACTTGTTGGGTGACTGGCTGCGTGATGCCTTGAACCCGCGTTTAAACTGAGCCGCCTGATGTCAAACAATATGAATAATCAAGGTCTGAGCAATCGTACAGATGACGTAACAGCTGCAGCCAATGCTACTGACCGGGTCGCGACCAACGATCCAACCAATGTCCTTGAAGTCAAAAATTTAAGCGTCGAATTCACGACGCGTCACGGCACACTTAAGGCTTTAAACGAGGTGTCGTTCAGCATTGCAGCGGGCGAGGTTGTGGGTGTGGTCGGTGAATCGGGCGCAGGCAAATCGTTAACAGGCGCTGCGATTATTGGCCTGCTTGAGCCGCCGGGGCGAATCTCGGGTGGCGAGATTTTGTTGGCGGGACGTCGTATTGATCAATTGCCAGACGATCAAATGCGCAAAATCCGTGGGCGCGAGATCGGGGCCATTTTTCAAGATCCGCTGACGTCTTTGAATCCGTTGTACACAGTTGGGCATCAGATCACCGAAACCATCGTGACGCACTTGCCACTCACTTGGTCGCAAGGGCGCAACCGTGCGATTGAATTGCTTGAGGCCACGGGGATCCCAGCGGCGCGCGAGCGCATCGATCATTATCCTCACCAATTTTCAGGTGGTATGCGTCAGCGCGTGGTGATTGCCCTGGCGCTGGCGGCCGAGCCCAAGCTGATCGTGGCCGACGAACCCACCACCGCGCTCGACGTGTCGATTCAAGCGCAGATTATTGAATTGCTGAAAAAGCTCTGTCGCGAACAAGGCGCCGCGGTTATGCTGATCACACACGACATGGGTGTGATTGCCGAGACGGCTGACCGTGTGGTGGTGATGTACGCGGGTCGTATTGCCGAGGTTGGCAAAGTGCGTGATGTGATCCATGCGCCACGGCACCCGTATACGGTGGGCTTAATGGGCTCAATCCCCTCGATTCACCAACACGTTGAGCGTTTGGTGCAGATTGATGGCACCATGCCGCGCCTGAATGCGATCCCACAAGGATGTGCTTTTAACCCACGTTGCGTGAAGGTGATGGACCGTTGCAAACTTGAGCGCCCCGAGCTTCATACACTTGGAAGTTCGCAGGTGGCGTGCTGGTTGCACACAGAGGTTGAGAAAAATGAACGCTGATCGTGTCGATAACGAGCGGGCTTCCGACGCCGTGCTGGCTTCGCGGCAAGCGACGCTCGTGCCAGAACAACGTCCGCTGATTGAAGTCAACAACGCTGCCCGCTGGTTTGATGTGTCATCCCCTTGGCTTGAGCGTGTCATAGCGCGTAAGCCGCGCACGGTGTTGCGCGCAGTCGATGGCGTGTCGTTTTCAATCCGTAAAGGCGAGACGCTGGCCTTGGTTGGCGAATCTGGTTGCGGTAAATCAACCATTGCCCGCATGCTGGTGGGATTGTATCCACTGACGCACGGCTCGATTACGTTTGATGGGCAACCCCTGTCAAACATGCAAGGGCGCAAAGGCTTAGCGTTACGCAAGCGTTTGCAAATGATTTTTCAGGATCCGTATGCAAGCTTGAACCCGCGCTGGCGAGTCGGACGCATCATCGCCGAACCCATGCTTGCGCATACCCAACTCAGCGAAGCCGAGCGCGATGAGCGTGTCAGTGCGTTATTGACACAAGTCGGTCTGCATCCCACTGATCAAAGCCGCTACCCACACCAGTTCTCGGGCGGGCAGCGTCAACGCATCTCAATCGCTCGCGCGCTTGCGGTGAACCCAGAGTTTTTAGTGTGCGATGAGCCGACCTCTGCGCTTGATGTGTCAGTGCAGGCGCAGGTCTTGAACATCATGAAAGACCTGCAGCGCAGGCTTGGCTTGACCTATTTGTTTATCTCGCACAATCTCGCCGTCGTGCATCACGTGGCCGATCGCGTGGGGGTGATGTATCTAGGGCGCATCGTAGAGATCGCAGATCGCGACGCCCTGTTTACAACGCCTCAGCATCCCTACACCCGCCTGCTGCTCGCAGCGATCCCTGATCTGACTGGCCAGGGCAAGTCACGCACGCCCGTTGCAGGTGAGGTCCCGAACCCCCTGAATCCGCCTTCAGGCTGCACCTTTCATCCCCGCTGCCCGCACGCGCGAGAGCAATGCAAAGCTGAAGCCCCCGTGATGCAAAATTTCAAAGGTATTCAAGTGGCCTGTCACGGGGTGGTGCAGGGCTGGGAGATGGGCTAATGCAATGGCCCCTTAGGCGGTTTCAAGTCGCCCGCGTCGCCTTCAAACCCGATATCATCCAACTCATCATCACCTAACTCTTCAAGCAGCTCAAGGTCAGGGTCTGGCAATTCTTCGTCAGACAGTTCAAAAGGCAGTAATTCAGCCAGTTCATTCGAAAAATCAAATTCATCGCCGTTGTGATCCAAGCGCACAAAACGGGCTTCTGGATCTTCGGTGATTTGGATAGACCAAAGGTACTGGCAATCGTAAACCTCGGTATCTAGATCCAACCCGCCTCGCCCGCCCACAAACCGTGCGCCGGGACCGCCCATCTGTACATGCATGGCCGTTTCGTCGGGTTTTTCGTCTACCCCCAACGGAATTGCAAAAATCACCCATTCAGCGTCTTCATCGAGCCCCACTTCGGCCAGCACCGACTTGCCCATATAGGCGCTTAAGCCGTCAGCGGTTTTGCCCAGCATCAAGAGTTCTTGTTCGGTAAAGTGCAGGCTTAAGTCGGGTGTGGTCATGGTGGGCAGGCCCCGAAGAGGGCGAAAGTTAAAGAGAAGTGGTCTTGGCAGAGAATTGAAGGCATATTTTTCGGCAGGTGAGACTCGCCCGAGTCGTCTAAGCCTTAATTTTAGGCTCGATTAACGAGGCCAGCGGGAGTCTGGGCGAAAAACCTGACGAGTCGCCATCATAGCCGCAAGCCCGCCCCTACAGTCCCGCCTCAAGCTCTACAATAGACACCATCGATTATTTTCACTAGAGCGACAGACCAAATGGCCCAGTACGTATACACCATGCACCGCGTCGGCAAGACCGTGCCCCCCAAGCGTCAGATTTTGCGCGATATTTCGTTATCGTTTTTTCCGGGCGCCAAGATTGGCGTGCTGGGTACAAACGGGTCGGGTAAATCGACCCTGCTTAGGATTATGGCCGGCGTCGATAAAGAAATTGAGGGCGACGCCGTGCCGATGCCCGGGCTCAATATTGGATATCTTGAACAAGAACCTAAGCTCAACCCAGACCACACCGTACGCGACGCGGTTGAAGAGGGTCTAGGTGCCGTTGTTGCCGCGCGTAAACGTTTAGATGCTGTGTACGCAGCCTACGCCGAGCCTGACGCCGATTTTGATGCGTTGGCAGCTGAGCAAGCTGAACTCGAGTCGGTGATCGCAGCAGCTGCTTCAAGCGGCTCAGACGATATTGAAACCCAAATGGAAATCGCAGCCGACGCCTTGCGCCTGCCACCTTGGGATGCCAACGTCGGCAAGCTCTCGGGCGGTGAAAAACGGCGTGTGGCCTTGTGCCGCCTGTTGCTGTCTAAGCCTGACATGCTCTTGCTTGACGAGCCCACTAACCATTTAGACGCAGAAAGTGTTGAATGGCTTGAACAATTTTTAGCGAAATTTCCCGGTACGGTTGTTGGCGTAACCCATGATCGTTATTTTTTGGATAACGCTGCCGAATGGATTCTTGAGCTTGATCGCGGCCATGGTATCCCCTGGAAGGGCAACTATAGTTCGTGGCTTGAGCAAAAAGATGCGCGCTTAAAAACTGAAGAGTCGACTGAGTCTGCGCGCCAAAAGACCATCAAGAAAGAACTTGAATGGGTGCGTCAAAACGCCAAGGGCCGTCAGGCAAAATCCAAAGCCCGTATGGCGCGTTTTGAAGAGTTGTCATCGCACGAATATCAAAAGCGCAACGAGACTCAAGAAATCTTCATCCCCGTGGCTGAGCGCTTAGGTAACGAGGCGATTGAGTTCGTCAACGTCAGCAAAGCCTTTGGCGATCGCTTGTTGATTGATAATTTAAGCTTTCGTGTGCCGCCCGGTGCGATCGTTGGCATCATTGGCCCGAACGGTGCCGGTAAATCAACTTTGTTTCGCATGATTGCGGGCCAAGAAAAACCCGATAGCGGCCAGGTCAATATCGGGTCAACCGTCAAGATTGCATTTGTCGATCAATCGCGCGATTCGTTACCCAACGATAAAACAGTGTTCGATTCGATCGCAGATGGCGCCGATATTTTGACCGTAGGCCGCTTTGAAATGCCTGCGCGTGCTTACCTTGGGCGCTTTAACTTCAAAGGCGCCGATCAAGGCAAGATGGTGGGGCAGTTGTCAGGCGGTGAGCGTGGCCGCTTGCACTTGGCTAAAACTCTGATCACCGGCGGCAACGTGTTGCTGCTTGACGAACCCTCAAACGATCTTGACGTTGAAACACTGCGCGCCGTTGAAGACGCCTTACTTGAGTTTGCCGGCTCAGTCATGGTGATCAGCCACGATCGCTGGTTCTTAGATCGTATCGCCACACATATCTTGGCCTTCGAGGGCGATTCGCAGGCGGTATTTTTTGATGGTAATTATCAAGAGTACGAAGCCGACAAACGTCGTCGTTTGGGTGAAGCGGGTGCTGCGCCTAAACGGATTCGGTATAAGGCGTTGCGTTAGTAGCGAGGGGCCTAACGTTTGAGGTTTCGGTAGAAGTTTTCGTGCGATCCTAAAAGCAAGAGCAGTCTTGTTTTTGGATCATATTCATAAGCAAGCAACGTTAGTTGATCGTTGCATTTGAACTTATAAACAAATACACCAGCAAGGTCGCCTTTTTTTGCTTCGCCTAAAGTCGGATCTTGAACGATTGCAGCAACAGCTTGATCGACTTCTGCTTTTTGTTTGAGGTGCAGTTTTTTATAACTGCGACTGAATTGGTTGGTTTGAAAAACTTGTACTGTTGACAACGACATCAATCACTCGTGCTTTCAGGGATGAAGGGCGTGGCCAAACTTTGGCCTTCGGCGCGTGCGATGAGCAAGTCTTTGACAAACTCAATGGGCAGATCTGGATTGTCTAAGGCAGCTTTACCTACCATCGCCCAAAATTCTAATTGCCCCGCTATCGTACGTCGCTCGGCGTGTGCATGTGCTCGCGCCTCATTATAAAGCGCATCGTCGATTCGTACAGGCATCCCCATGATTCACCTCGAAGCAATTAACTACAAAAGTAGTATCTTAACTGAGAGAAACTTATGCAGCAAGGGGATTGGCGGTAGATTCGGCACAAATTTAGGAAAACTCGACTAGCCATGATCTAAATCATCCTAGTTTGGGTGCTAATTGCTAATATCTAGCGGTTAACTCACCAGATTTATTGTTGGAGCAAGAACATGGAAACGATCAACTTAAGTATCACCGGTATGACCTGCGGCAACTGCGTCAAACACGTTGAAAAGGCGCTTAAGGGCGCCGAGGGTGTTCAGTCGGTGGAAGTCGATCTAGCCGCAGGCGCCGCGCGCGTTACGGGTGATTTTTCAAAGGGCGCAGCCCCCCTCATTGAGGTGTTGAACGAAGAAGGCTACCCCGCGCAGGTTAGGGCAGCAGCTAAATAGCTCCAATCTCATGGCTGGGGTTGGTATCATGCTCGTAACGAAACTTACCAAGAGACATCATGAGCCGAGCCCCCGCCCAAACGCGTGACGCCTTCGCCCACTTTCACAAAATCGAAACCCGCTGGAAAGACAACGACGTCTTTGCCCATGTGAATAACGTTGTGTATTACTCGTATTTTGATACTGCGGTCACCGCTTTTTTGATTAAGCAGGGCGTGCTCGAATTGCAAAAGTCAAAGCACGTGGGCTTAGTGGCCGAAACGCATTGCCGCTTTATCAGCTCGATGGCGTTTCCGGATACCGTGCATGTTGGTATGCGCTTGGGCAAGTTGGGTAATAGCAGCATTCGCTACGAAATCGGTATCTTTAGAAATGATGAGATGCAGGCGTCAGCGCAAGGGTACTTTGTGCATGTGTATGTTGATTTAGCCACCAACAAAGCAGTGCCTGTGCCAGATTCGTTGGTAAAGGCTGCAGCCTTATTGCGTGTGCCAGGATTAGGTGTAGTCGAGCATTAACGTCAGTCTGATCTTAGTCCTTTCGAATACCATCTAAAAGCGAAGGCGATACAACGTATGAAAATGCATATCCTCTCTGGCGGTCGTCTACGCTTACGTAAAAGTATTTACATGCCGGATGCTGATCGGGCAGAGCTCATTGATCTACCGGTGAATTGCTATTTGTTACGCCACCCAGAAGGTAATGTCTTGTTTGATACAGGCTGCCATCCGTCAACTACAACAGACGCTGCAGGCCGGTGGGGTTCGATTGCAAAGGCGATTGTGCCGATTTCAAAGCCAGAAGACAATCTCATTGATCAATTGGCACTAGTTGGTTTACAGCCGAGCGATATTGACGTGGTGGTGAATTCACATTTTCATTCTGATCATTGTGGCTGTAACGAGTTTTTTAAAAAGGCAACAGTCATTTGCCACGCTAAAGAACTTGAGGCAGCAAGTGAACTTGACGCTGAAAAAATGGGCTACCTGGCTGTGGATTGGAAACACTCATTACCCACCGAAACGATCACCGAGCAGCGTGACTTGTTTAATGATGGCCGCATTGTGTTGCTGCCTATGCCGGGCCATACCCCGGGCATGACAACCGCACTGGTGGGTTTAGATCGTTCAGGATCATTTTTACTAGCTTCAGATGCAGTCGCCCTGCGCACCAATCTGGATTTGGATATCAACCCCCGCAACACCTGGAGCCCCGAGCATTCAAGTCACTCGATGAGCGAGATCCGAAAAATCGAAAATGCTGGCGTCACGGTTTTGTTTGGGCACGATGACGAGCAAGGGCAGGGGTTATTAAAAGGGGTTGAGTTTTACGATTAAAAACCGAGAGGTCGAGCATTCACGAGGCGAGGGTTGTCAGTGCAAATATAGTGAAGCCGACGTTCACCCATTGTTCTTCGTAGTATCTGAGTGATTTCATAGAGTTTTTTTCAGGCAACCACGGGCCACCGAAGCCCGTAGAGCCGGTAAACTTCTACCAAAGTAAGTCTTATACCTAAAGTTTATAAATTCAAACTGCTCATATTTATTGCCTGGGCGCGAGTAAGGGGCTCGTGCCTGACGTCTTGTTTGAAAACGCCAACGCCCATCATGGGCTCCCACAAACTATTAGCGATTGACTATTGTGGCATCACGACGCTTAGCTGATACTCTAGAAAGTTCGGAAGACTTCGATCGGATGCTTCATGAGGCTTTGGTTCGTCAAGAATTTCTGCTTCACTACCAGCCTTATCTCGATTTGACGACTCATCAGGTGGCAGGTGTTGAGGCCTTAATCCGGTGGCAGCACCCTTTACGTGGTCTGCTGTACCCTGACGACTTTATTCTGCATGCCGAACGCTCTGGCTTGATCAATTCAATTGGTGAGTGGGTTTTAAACCAGGCATGCGCGCAAATGAGTGAGTGGATAGCGCTGGGCATTGATATCCCGTCTATGAGCGTAAACGTCTCGCCCTGTCAATTTAGCAATTGCTCTTTGCCAACGTTGGTTCAAACAATCTTGCAAAAAAATACGCTGTCGGCTCGATACTTGGATCTAGAGATTACAGAATCAACCGTGCCCTCAGACGAAAAAATGATGTGCACGAACATTGCAGCACTCAGGCGGCTAGGCGTCAGAATTTCAATCGACGACTTTGGGATGGGGTATTCGAGCTTAGAAAGACTCAGGACGATACAGGTCGATCGCCTAAAGATTGATCGGGTGTTTGTGTCAGATCTTGCCTTGAATCCAGTGGATGCATGCCTGATTCGCTCGATGATTCATCTTGCCCAACAGCTTGGGTTGAGTGTCATTGCTGAAGGCATTGAAGATGCAGAGGCTTGTGTCCGGCTACAGTCGTTAGGGTGCGATCAAGGTCAAGGGTTTTATTTCACCCCAGCGCTTGGTGCGGACGCGTGCGAAAAGTATCTACGTGACGCACAGCATGGACCGCGAGCAGATCCTTGTCGAGCCGTACTGTCGAGTCAAGTCTATTACTCGGCATGACCCTTGCCCAATCTGCGCTAAGCAGTCGCTCAAGATCTCAGTGATCCAGGCGTACGATTAAATTTTTGTTTAAACGCGGTGATAAAGTGGTTAACGTGAGAGTAGCCAATTCTGTGCGCGATGACCTTGAGTGGTTGACCACCTTTTTCGATTGCCAGATATGCTTGTTCTAAACGATAGTTGCGCAGAAAGGAAAAAATAGATTCACCATATTCGAGCGTGAATTCTGCATTGAGTTTGTTCGGTGAGGTTCCAAACTGATCACCGATGCTCGCTAAAGTAGGTGTCTCGGCCCCTAAGTTCATCAGCCAATTGCGTACGTTTTGAGTGCGTACTTTAGCTAGATGTTGATTTTGACTTTGTACGATGCCAGAATCAAGGTGTAGCGCCAAGCTGCAGAGGTAATCCAATACGCGTGCTTGTAGCTGCAGCGCTTTCAATAAGTCGCGCAACGTGTGATCAAGGCAGTTTTCGAGCATCTTAGAAATCGAAGTCGGAACGGGATAACAGCTAAAGGTATTGAGCTGCTCGACATGCAGACGCTTTAAAACAGTCGTTATCGTTTCTTCATCCAGTAATTGCCTCAAATATTGCATTGGGATAATCAAGGTGGTCGTCATGAGCGACTGACTTGAGGTCGCCGTCTGTTCAACAGAGCAGCATAGTAAATGCCCAAAGCCATCAGTCCCCGGTTGCCTGAGCCTTGTCTCCTTTGACTCGAGATCAGCAACGATGACTTTCCCCTCATGCACGACATGTATAGCAAAAACTGGTTCTTCAAACGTAAAGCTGAAGTTACCGAGTGGGTTTTTTGTGTGGCCAAGACCCTGAGTGAAATGATGCGTGTCTTGTATTAACACAATACCCTCGCGTGTACGAGTACGCTCGCTGACCCCGGTCGCGATGTCCGGCGGGTAGGCAATCTGGATTTTGTTCGTTTCAGGCGCGGTCGCGCTCGTTGAAGGTGAGTCGTCAATCGAATCAATTAGCCACCCGACATTGTGGCTTTGCATCATTTTTGGCACTAGATTCTCCACACTACTCGGGTTTAATAGGTGGTGTTCAGGTCTATATCAATGCGGATAAGTATGTCGAGTTGTATGTGACTGGTCAATGTCTGATTTGACAAGTGGCCATCAAAGAGTCTGAACAGTTCACTATTTTGGTGCAAGCATAAGTTTTAAATTATCGAGGGTATACACTTTCAATTTTGTTAAGGGTGTATACGGAGTTAAGAAAAAACTTGACTGCGCTTAAAGGAAAGTCAGTCTGTTGCGCATCCCTAGCTTCAACTTAAGTCGCGTTAGACTCTCAATGAAATCTTAGTTTTTATGACGGTGTCGTTAGGATGCATGGCTGTACTTTGCTGGCATTAAAGTAAAAGGCTGTCATAGGTAAAATCCACTCGAACATTTGAGGGATGACACGAAAGGTTTCGAAGTCTTTACTGTGACAAATGCACTGCTTAGCCTTTACAAATTAGAGAATAATCGAACCTAAACAGAGCGTACCGGTATTGGTTCAGTGAATGATGATCGGTCAACGAGGGCGTTATTCACGACGGTCACAAAATGGCCATTTCTTACGTCAAGCTTTCAAAAGGGCGGGGTGGTTGAAACTAAGTGTAGCCATTAGGATCACGGTTTGAGACAGTGAAAATGGCGATTGCGTAGATAATGAAAATTAACTCGTAGCCATCATCGTTGTAAATATTTAACAATATTTAACCTGCCCTTACCCGGGTAGTTGTAACCAGTCAGGCGTCATTGATTTATTCGTAGTTAAACATAATTTTGTCGTAGAACAATGCGTCGCTCTTACTAAAAAGGGTCCAACAGACGCAGACAATCAGCCGTACTTTTTCAAAAAATAGCTATTCACCAAGTGGCGGATCTTTTAGGGCGGATGTCTGTTAATAATGTCTGAGTTGTAGGGCTAATGTCTAGTTAAGCTTATCGCGCTCAAAGCGCAGAAATTCCTCCAGTCATGCTGATGGCTTGCCCCGTAATCTTCGCAGCGGCTGGAGACGCCAGGAAGACGGCAAGGCCGGCTAGTTCATCTTTGCTCACGACGCCAAGTGCGGCCATTTTTTCCGCCTTTGCAAACATACGGCCGGAGAAAGGGTCTGCTAGCACCTTGCGGTAATGATCAGTGCCGCTGGTGATCGACGGTGTCAAAACATTTGCCCGAATCCCGTCACGCTTGCCTTCAACGGCGAGCGCACGTGTAAACATGACGATACCAGCCATCGCCGCACCAATCACACTTTCTCCTGGCGTCGGAATCTTTGCAGCATCAGAAGCGATGTTGATGATTGTGCCGCGGCCCGCATCGCGCATCGCTGGGAGCGCCGCCGCGCAGCACAGAATCTGCGCGAAGAGACAGCGTTGCAGGATACCGGGGATGTCAGAGACCGGCGTCCGATATAACAGTTGTGGCAGATCGTTGCCACCGGTCGAGTTGACGAGCACATCGATCCGGCCAAATTCTTGCATCGCGTGGGCCATCACGTTTTGTGCCGCGTCGGCGATGCTGACATCGCCGACTGCGACGATCACACGCGCTGCCGGAAACCGCAACTGCATTTCGGCTTGCGCGGCGGCGGCACGCTCGGGGTTGCGTCCGTTGATAAGCACGCCTGTCGCGCCGGCATCAAGCATGGCCTCAGCACAGGCACGACCGATGCCGCTGGTACCACCAGTGACAACGACCATCGAACCTTTCAGCATGGAGTTCTCCTAAGCGCAGCGAAATGCGCGTCGATGTGCAGCGATTGGGTATTCAGGTGGGTATTCATTGCGACGTCATGTGGGTTTTGACTCGGCCAACGGTTCGAGCTGCACTAGCGTCTGACCTCGGGCGACGATGTCGCCGATCGCGCAACGCAATGTGGCGATGGTGCCGTCCCGCGGCGCGACCAAGGGAAAGATCAGTTTCATCGATTCCATGACCACTAAAATGTCGCCCGCCAGCACGTGTGCACCGGCGGTGACGTTTATTGCGGTGATTGCGCCTGGAAGCTCAGAAAGGATATCGCTACTCGATGAGCTGGTTTTTCGATCAACACGCGCGAGCGCTGCGACCTCACTGAGTACCAGTAGCTGCCATCGTGTGCCACGGTGGTTAACGACGGTCATGTCCCCGTCGCGCGAGAGCAGGAATTCGCTCGGCATACCGTGTTGGGCTGTCAGGCGCAGTCGCTCGGGTGAGGGCCATTCGACGGTGACCATCATTGCAGGTACGCCGTCAATCTCGATCCGCAGACGGCTTCCGTCGCGTGCTATGGCGATCGCTGTCTCTATGTTGTCGTTGATCACCCGCACTCGGGCGGTGGCACTCCGACCAGCGGCAGCCATAAAGCGGAAACCGCCCTGACGCTGCCAGTAGCCCTTCGGACTGACGCTACCGGGCTGGCTCGCGCTGCCATGCAGCTGCACCGTAGCGATGGCCGCTGCAACGATCGCGCCGCGAGCATCCTCTGCTCGTTCCTGCCAGCCGCCAGGAAAAGCCTCAGCAAGAAATCCGGTTGTCAGTTGCCCGCGACGAAACAGCGGATGGTCGACAATCGTTAACAGTAACGCTTGGTTCGTTCCGATGCCGCCCGCTTCGAAGCCGCTAATCGCGTCATGCAGTCGCTCTACAGCATGGGCGCGAGTTGGACCACTACCAATCAACTTGGCGACCATCGAGTCATATTGAGACGGTATTGAAGAGCCCGCCGCAATGCCGCTGTCGGTGCGAATGCCAGACCCGGTCGGCTCAGAGTATTGCCCTACAGTGCCGAACTCGGGCCGATGACCGTGCGCTGGATCCTCGCAATTGATCCGCGCCTCAATCGCCCAACCGGTAGAGAAAATCTCATGCTGAGCCACAGGCAGCGGCTCTCCCTGCGCGATCCGAATCTGCCACTCGACGAGATCGAAGCCTGTCGTCATCTCAGTAACCGGGTGCTCAACCTGCAGCCTCGTGTTCATTTCCAAAAAGTACGGCGTGTCCGACCCTTCGGCCAACACGAACTCTACGGTACCCAACGAGTCGTAGCGGATCGCACGGCCGAGCTTGATGGCCGCATCGAACAGCTTGTCGCGAACCGCCAACGGCAGCCGCGGCGCTGGTGCTTCCTCGATGACCTTCTGATAGTTGCGCTGGATCGAACATTCACGCTCGAACAGATGGACAAGATCGCCGTGATGGTCACCAGCCAACTGCACTTCTAGGTGACGCGGGCGTTCGATCAGCTTTTCGATGAGTACGCGGTCGTCGCCGAAGGCACGCATCGCTTCCCGGCGCGCTAGGCTAAGTTGCGGTAGGAAGTCGTCGATAGAGTCGACACGGCGCATGCCTTTGCCGCCTCCACCAGCGCTAGCCTTGATTAAAAGAGGCACTCCGATTTCGCGTGCATGTTCGAGCAGTGTCGCGGGATCCTGTTCGTCGTGGTTATAGCCCGGCACGCAAAGCACTCCTGCAGCGGCGGCGATGCGCTTGGACTCTATCTTCGAGCCCATGCGCCCGATGACCTCTGCCCGCGGCCCGATCCAGGCAATCGCGTGGGTTGCGCAGCGTTCGACAAGTTGGAGGCTTTCTGAGAGGAATCCGTAGCCCGGGTGTATTGCGCTGGCACCTGCAGCGCATGCTGCTTCAATGATTGCCTCGGCGTTGAGGTAACTGCTGGCGGCGTCGGGAGGCCCGATGCGTATTGCGCTGTCGGCTTCGCGGACATGGCGAGAGTTAGAGTCAGCGTCAGAGTACACCGCAATCGTGCGAATGCCGAGCCGGCGACAAGTACGGGCGATGCGGCAGGCGATTTCGCCACGGTTGGCGATCAAAATGGATTCAAACATATTGGGCTACATCCGGAAAACTGGGGAAGGACCAGCGACGGGGACTTCTGCCGCTGCCAGAGCTAGGCAAAGACCGATGACCTCGCGGGTCTCGGACGGTTCGATTATCCCGTCGTCCCATAGCCGTGCAGTGGCGTAATACGGGTCGCTTTGTTCAGTGAACTGAGCACGGGTGGCTCGGTCGATCTCGGCGATCTCAGCCTCGTCGGCAGTGCTCTTCATGCTGCTGCGGCGCAAGTCCGTCAGCACTGTAGACGCGACGTCAGCGCTCATCGTCGCTATGCGTGAGTTTGGCCAAGCGAATAGAAACCGGGGATCAAAGCCGCGCCCGCACATGCCGTAGTTGCCAGCACCGAACGAGCCCCCGATAATGACCGTCAGTCGCGCGACGCGAGCGGTCGCCATCGCGTAGACAAGTTTGGCACTGTGCCGCGCGATACCACCGCGCTCTGCCTCGGTGCCGACCATGAAGCCGGTGATGTTCTGCAAAAACACCAAAGGAATCTGGCGCTGGTTACACAGTTCGATAAAGTGTGCGCCTTTGACCGCTGATTCAGAAAACAGCACGCCATTGTTCGCCAGGATTCCGACCGGATGGCCACACCAGTGGGCGGTGCCGCATACAAGCGACGAACCAAAGTCTGGTTTGAACTCCTGCATGTCGGAGTCGTCGATCAGCCGTGCGATGACCTCGCGAACGTCGTAAGATTCTTTAAGCCCTGGCGGGATGATGCCGCGTAGCTCGTCTATGTCGTAGCGAGGCGGACGCACCTCTCGCACTGCGCCGTGGATCGGGCGCGATTGGTTCAGGTTGGCAACAATGTCCCGCACGCGAACAAGCGCTTGTGCTTCGTTTTCGGCCAGGTAGTCAGAAACGCCCGAAACGCGGGTGTGCATCTCAGCGCCGCCCAGCGTCTCGCCATCGACAATTTCGTTGATCGCCGCCTTGACAATCTGCGGCCCACCGAGGTGGATGCGGGCCTGACCGCGCACCATCACGACTTCGTCGGACAGCGCAGGAATATAGGCTCCGCCCGCTGTGCAACCGCCAAATACCGCAGCGATTTGCGGAATACCGGCGGCCGACATCTGGCATTGACGGTAAAAGGTGTTACCAAAGTGGTCCTTATCGGGGAAAACGCGATCCTGCTCCGGTAAATAGGCACCACCGCAGTCGACAAGGTATATCACCGGGAGCCGGTGGTGCTCGGCGATGTCCTGAGCGCGAATATGCTTCTTCACCGTCTCAGCGAAAAATGAGCCCCCCTTCACGGTCGCGTCGTTGGCAATTAGCATGCAGGGGGTACCAGCAATCGTACCGATGCCCGTGACGATGCCCGCCGACGGCACTCCATTGCCGTACAACCCCCACGCCGCCAGCGGCGATAACTCGAGAAATGACGACAGCGGATCAAGGAGCAGATCGATGCGCTCACGCGCCAGTAGCTTGTTGCGTGCGTGATGGCGCTCGACCATGCGTGTTCCGCCGCCGGCCAGCACATGTTGATGGCGTTTTCGCAGCTCGGCCAGCAGTGCGTCGTTGTGCTCGGTATTGCTCTTGAAGGTTGGCGCATGACGGTCGATGCGCGTTGGAATAGTGCTCACGTGGGTGTCTCAGGTAAGTTGATAGTAAAAGTCGGTGACTTGGCCCTGCGGGTGGTCGACGAAGGCGACGCGTACCCGCGTACCGGGCTGCAACCGTTGGGCTGCCGCAGGCACATCAGAAAGGTCGATTCCATGCACGAAATTCAGCATTGCGGTGCTCACACCGTCCAGACGCACGTAGGCGATTGCGTAGGGCGGCGGTGGCAGGTTTTCGAAGGCCGCGCTGACAATCGTTGCCGCTTCGATGGTGCCCTCGTGGCCTGCATCTACGGTGCTATCACAGCGCTCGAAGCTGCGCTCGCAATAGGCACGCGGGGGCAGGTAGGTCATCCCGGAAGCAGAACAGTGCGTCGCAACGATGCGGCGTTCCTTCAGTGCGTCAAAGAAGCGGGCGGCGACTTCGCCGGTAGGGTACTCGTAGCGGATCCGCCATTCGTCGTGAACGACGCGCGGCGAAGACGCCGGCAGGGAGGAGGACGCAGCGTTCATCGTAAATCCTTTAATAACGGGTGGGTGAGAGGTTCGAAAGCCGTGCGGCCGAACCGTGGCGCCGCGGCTCGTCGCCGAGTAACGTCACCGTAAAGAACTGGCTTGACCCACCGGCCGCTGTGGCTAGAGCGTTGCGAACGCTCGGCACTTGCATCGCACCAGCTCGATGCATCACTTGGCGCGCCGCTTCTGCGACGCGTACCAAGCCGGTGACGCCGATGGGATGCGAGCAAAGTGTTCCGCCTGAAGGGTTGACTGCGAGCTGGCCGCATAGGTCGAACTCGCCGTCGTCACTTAGGTACTGTGCGGTTCCGCGTGCACAGAAGCCCAGCGACTCGAGCTGCGGAAAATGAAACGAACTGAACGCATCGTAGATTTCTGCCACCTGAATCTCCCGCATCGGGTCAGTGATGCCGGCTTGACGATAGCACTCGGCCGCTGCCAGCGGCAGTCCGCAAAAGTCGGCGAAATCCGAGTCGGCCTGCAAGCCCATGCGGTCGCCCATGAACACTGTATTGGACATTCCTGCAACGCCGTTGATGAAAGCCGGTCGCGCACAGCGTTCGCGTGCGAGGTCCTCGCGCGACAGCACGATGGCTGCGGCGCCAGCCGAACGCGGGCAAATGTCGAATAACTTGTGCGGCCAAGCGATGCGCGGAGAGGCCATCACCGCATCGACGTCAATCAAGCCTTTCAAATGCGCTGACGGGTTATTCATTGCATTTCGGCGCGCGCGGACGACGACCCGGGCGTACTGCTGCTCGGTTGTGCCGTACTTGTGCATATAGCGTTGCGCAGCCAACGCGGTCATGGTCACGGTGTTTAGCGCGACTTGCTGCTCGTACATCGGATCCCATATTAGGTTCAGTACAAACTGTGCGTCGGGCGTCTCGGTGATTCGGTCTGCACCGACCACTAGCACGGTGCCGTACTGCCCCGAGGCAACATGGTCGTGCGCGGCCTGCAGTGCCGACCCTCCGCTTGCACCGCCTGAATTGACTCGCATGAATGGCTTGCCGCGTGCCCAGGCGTAGTCAACTGCCCACTTGTCGGCGTCGTGTACGCCCATGAAGGTGGTCTGCGCCATCGAGAACACCACCGCATCGATCTGGTCCGGATGGAGCCCAGCATCTTCGAGCGCAAGCACGACCGCCTGTTGGACGAGTTCCGGGTATGTCTTGTCGTCGTGGCGCGACCGATGCGCGGTCTGTCCGACGCCGATGACCGCCACCTGGCAGGGCGCTGTCAATGGACGCTTTCTAGGGCCATGAAGCCGTGGCCTTGCTGGGCAAAGCCGCAGCTGCCATGAACCAACGCGCAGCGCGCGCCGGCGATCTGGTTCGTCCCCGCGCGTCCGCTGACTTGCAGCGTTGCTTCAACCGCGTTCACCAGTCCGCGACAAAAGAATGGATTCTGGCTCCAAGCGCCGCCCGAGGGATTCAGCGTGACGCCCGGCCCAGCGTCCAGCGCACGCTCTATCGCGATGTCAGCCCATGCGGTTTGCGCTTCATACTCGATCAAGTCGAAATCGTTAACGCCCGCGAGCCCAGCCCGCGACAACAGCCTACGCAAGGTGTCGTGAAAGACCTGAAAGCCTGCCAGCCGCTCGCCACTCAGCGCATGGCTGTCGACAGCCCATTCAATACCGGCAATACGCGCCAGCGGTCGCGATTCGGGGTGGGTTCGTACCCATTCACCGGACGCCAGCACGATCGCGGCGGCACCGTCGGTGACTGGCGGCCGGTGGCCGACCCGAAGCGGCCACGCGAGCAGCGGTGAAGCGCCGATGTCGTCTGGTGATGTTCGCGCTCGTTGCAGCGAGCGCTCATTCTTCGCCGCTGCGGACAGTCGATAGCAGACGCGCTCAGCGACTTCCACTTCGGTGATGCCAAACTGGGTTGCGACTGCGCCTGCGAGAAATCCTTCGGTGATTGCGAAATTGAGGCCTATCGGACGCGAGTAGAACGGTTCGGCGCGCATGCGCGCGATATTTTCAAGCGGCCCAACCGAACTCTGACTCCAACTAACGACGAGCCCGAGACCAAGGTGTCCCGACGCAGCGCGAAGCGCACCAAGATGGAGGCCGGTGAGTCCTGAATCGGTGACGCGGTTCTCGTCTTTTAGGTAAGCGCCTGATGGCGAGGCCAGCAGCATGCTGCTAATGCCACGGGCATCAATCTCGTCGCAGCAGGCGAGCGTTACGTGGTCGATGTGGTCACGCGTCAGTCGGGCGTCATCCAGCGCTGCGCGCGCCGTTGTGTACGCCAATTCTTCGAGACGCAGGTCGCGAATGGCATCGGCTGCCGGATGCACCGCCACTCCCATTACGTAAACGTCCATCGTTTTCTCTCAATCTTGCCCGTCGGGGCCGACTACAAAGGAGGCTCTGGCTGCACCAAGAGGCGTCGGATTTGCAACGCTACAATCCCTGTCATCTTAGGCAAATTAGTCTTATTGGTCAATAGACTAAACAGCAGGTTAATAAAGTAATTTTTATTTACTACAGTGCTAAATACAAAAATATTTCTTTATCAATTAAACGTTTGGTCAGAGTAGTATCTTGACGTATAGAAGTCACGCCAGTATGCTTGAGTTTGTCTCGAATGCTTCGGTGACGCGACGAGTTCCCCCACTGCCCCAGCAGCGCCTTGTTCCATCAGCAGGCGCAACCCGGAGAAAAAAATGCAACCCACTTTTGAAGGCCCCACATTTGCCGGCGTCGCGTTGCGCCTCGAATGGGTCGAACGCGCTGTTGCGCTGGTCACGCTAACGCGGCCGGCGCAGATGAACACTTTATCGCATGAAATGTTGGCTGAGTTTGGACAGGTGCTCGACATGATTGATGTACCCAGCACACGGGCCTTGATCGTCACCGGGCAGGACCGTGCTTTTTGCTGCGGTGCCCACCTGCGTTACTTTGCTGGAGACAATGCATCAATCTTCGAACCGTTTGATTCCCGCGATCCGTACTTCGCGCGCATCGCCGTGCTTTTCGACCGGCTTGAGGAATTGGCATTTCCGACCATCGCAGCGGTCAATGGCTTCGCCCTTGGTGGTGGTTGCGAGCTCGCTTTGTCGTGCGACTTCCGCATCCTCGCGGAAAGCGCCCGTTTCGGGCTGCCGGAAACCAAAATTGGTGCCATTGCCGGCGCAGGCGGTGTTCAAAAGCTGCTGCGCTATGTCGGCCGAGGCCAGGCGATCGACTGGATCCTTCGCGCCAAACACCTCGACGCTAAAACTGCGGATCGCTGGGGTCTGTGCTCAGAGGTGGTTGCCGGCGACCAACTCCTGCAGACCGCAGTGGCACTCGCGGTAGAACTTCGCCAACTCGGACCGCGCGCCGTCGCACAGTCGAAGAGAGCGATCTACCTCAGCGAAGACGCCGACCTGCGTACTGCTCGGCGCTTTGGCATCGAGGCGCTGTCGATGCTGGTGGGCGGCAAAGAATGGCAGGAAGGCATGGGCGCCTTTGCAGAAAAGCGTTCACCCACCTTCGATAGCTGGTGACTGTAGGCCCAAGACCGGCAAGCTCAACGTCCCTGGTCGAATGACATGATCACGGCGGCAAGTCCGCCGGGATTGTCGTTGCTCACTGAATGGTCCCAACGTCTTGGGTCACCGCCGCACCTTGATGCCTTCACGCTCACGATCCCAGAGCTGGTCGCGGCGAGCCAACGCGTCCTGCTTAAGCTTATATTTCTCGACTTTCTCGCTGGCAGTCTTTGGCAATTCGTCAATAAAGTCAACGAACCGCGGCACCATGAAGTAGCTCATCTGTTCGGCCGCAAAGTGCACCACCTCTGCGTGCGTCAGTGACTCGCCAACCTTGCAAACGACGTAGACCATCACGTCGTCCTCACTCATCTCCGAGCTGACCGGGATGGCGGCAACCTCAAGTATGGCCGGGTGGCGCGACAGGAGTAGTTCGACCTCATAGGCGGAGATGTTCTCGCCGCGGCGACGGATAGCCTCTTTCTTGCGGTCGACGAAAAATAGGTAGCCATCGACGTCGAGAAAGGCTCGGTCGCCAGTGCGGAACCAGCCATCGACGAATTCGCGAGCGGTCTCCACCGGCATCTTGTAATAGCCCTTCATCATCGAGCCGGGGATCAATGGCCGCATCCATACCTCGCCAACCTCACCCACAGGCACTTCGCGTTGATCGTCGTCGACAATGCGAAGTTCACAGGCGCCCAGCGGCGAACCGGCTGACCCAATCTTCGTCGGCGGGTCGGCCGGCGTGAATCGCGTCATTCCAAAATTCTCGGTCATCGCGTAGACCGAGGTCAACGTCACGCCGTAGCGCTGCTGAAACTCGTGGTAGATCTCTTTGGGCACCGGCACGGCCATACACTGGCGCAACGCGGTCTCGCGCTCATGAGGGCCGGGCGGCAATTTCCAGATGATGTTGCTCATCGCGCCGAGCGTATTGAACTGCGTCGCGCCGGTGCTGCGAATCTCGTCCCAGAATCGGCTGGCCGAAAAGCGCGGCGCCACTGCAAGGGCAGCATCGGCCCAAAGCGCGGCGTAGCAGCTGTACCAGAGCGCGTTGGCATGGAACAGTGGCAGGCAGGTGTAGAGCACGTCGTCCGGACGGTAGCCATAGTCCCTCGCCACCATGCTACCGACCACGTGGCCCTGCGATTGCGGACACATCACACCTTTTGAGGGACCGGTTGTTCCCGAGGTGTACATGATTAGGTGTGTGTCGTCGTGACGCACGCGCTCGAGCTGTGGGCGGCTCGCGTCGGGCGACACGATCTCGGTGAGTGTATGCGCACGCAAGCCGGTCGACCCAAGGCCGCACTTGGCTGCTTCGCGCTCACCGCGATAGACGTAACTGCGCACCTTGTTCAACGAGGGCGCGAGCGCGGCAACGCGGTCGACACATTCGTCATCGACGATGACGCAACTGGCGTCGGACTGGTCGAGAAAGTAGCGCAGCAGGTCTCCCTTGACGGCGGTATTCAACGGTACGGCGACCGCGCCGATCTTGCCCAAGCCCCAGATCACCCAGAGAAATTCGGGACAGTTGGGCAGCATCACCGCAACGTGGTCGCCATGGCGGATGCCATACGCGGAAAAGCCGTTCGCGTAGCGGTTGGTGATCGACTCGACCTCGCCGTAGCTCGTCGTTTGGCCCTGACAGATCAGGAATGGGCGCTCGGGAATGCGCGCCGCGCGTTCGGCCAGCACCCTGCCAATGGTCTTCTGTTCGAGTGTGTCGTCTCGCATCGGATTAAGTCCCACGTTGTCACTCATCCAGATAAGCCTCGGCCAGTGCGCGCAAACGCGTGCGCCGTGCGGCTCCCGTCAGCGCTTCCAAATAGCGCAACCCGAGCGGGTCGATCGCGGTGTCGAGTAGTCGGCGCTCGTCAGCTGTGGGCGGCGTTGAAATCGTCACCTCGTCGGCCCAGTCGAGCTCGAACCCGGTTTGCTCGACAAGCTCCTCACGCGTGACGCCGGGGTGCAGTTGCGTCACGCGCAGCCGTCCGGTTGGACCGCTGGCGAGCACCCCGAGGTTGGTGACGATCGTCACGCAACGCGGGTTACCCGCCGCAGCGCCAGGATGGCCAGCCCCGCTGCAGAAGTCGAGTTGCGCCACGAAAAGTTGGCGCGTGTGACGCGGGGAGTAATAATAAAAGCGCTGGGCCACGGTCGAGGCATCGGGGATGCCGGCCGAGCCCGGTAATCGCACTCGTGGCCGCGCGTGCGGGCCGATGCAGACATTGTTCGTGGCGCCCATCGGATCAATCTGCGCTGGCCGCATGAACTCGGTCCAGCGCGGCCGGCCGCCAATGAAGATAGCAGGCATATAGGCCAGGTTAATTTGCTGGTAGTCGAGCCAGATCGTCGCGCCGGGGACGGTGTCAAATTCGTCGTGGCCAAGCGTGAGCGTGCGCACACCAGTCATCAGCGAGTTGCCGTTTGGACACAGGCTGGTGCAGTCTGGCGCATGGGTGTGCTTGGCCAGCATGTAGGCAGCCGTCGGCAGAAAGGTACCGATGCCTTCGGCGAGGAAGTCGCCATCCTGGATCAGGTGCGACATTGTCGCAACCATCTGGTCGACCTGTTCGCGATGCGTGTGGCTGAGCATCAGATCGGCAGAAGCTGGCACCGGGGCGATTGAAATTTCATCATTCATTGGACAGTCTCGGTCGCAGCCCCGGCTTGGATCGCGCGGTCAAGCCAAAGCTTCCAGCTCGCGGGGTTGGCGGCCGCGTCGGCATAGTCCAGCACAGCGGCCACGTTGAGGCGGTGATCGGGCATGCAGGAGGTCGGCAAGCTGCCGCCAGGCATTTCGACGACGTGGGTCACAAACAGACCGCTGAGGTTGATGCCCCCTGGCATCGATCGCAATGTCTCGGTGTCAACGATGCGTTCGGCGGTGACGATCGTCGCGGCAGCAGCCGTCGGCAGGTGCGGGTCAAGCGCGAGTTGCCCGCGCAGGTTGCAATTGCCGTGGCGGTCAGCGGCCGTGGCGTGCAGAATCGCCACGTCAATGGGCAATGCCGGGACAGCGATCAGCGGCGCACCGGTCAGTGGGCACGCGAAGGTGCGCAGGTCGGGACGCACAGACAGCAGGTCGGTTCGTGCAAGGTCGCCACGCATCGGCAGGAACGGGACGCGCATTGTCGCCGCCTGGATCGCGTAGCTCAGCGTGTACTCGGTTTCTTCGGTGATAAGGAGGCTGCCCTGCTCAACACCACGCGTGAAATGTGGGGCGAAGCCAACCACCTCCAGGCCTGTATAGCAACTGCGCAGATGGCGCACACATCCCGCCCCGATCAATAAGTCGGTCTCAAGGCCGCCGGTCAGCGTTACCAATTCCAGATTGCGGCGTCCGGCGGCGGCAATTGCAAGCGCTGCGGCCACCGGGCGGCGGTAAAGCGTCATTCCGCCTAACCCGACTCGCTGCCCGTCGCGAAGCGTCGACAGCGCCTCGGTCAGGCTCGCACGGCGGTCGATCTTCATGTGGTTTCCATCCAAGGCGTGTCAATCACCCAATTGCCGCCTTTGGCTCGCATGAAAGCAGCCGCCAGACTACCGGCGCGCTGATTTGGCGTGCAAGCATTGGGACATTCTTGATCTTATATACAAACTAACCAACCTGTCAACACACTAACCGCGTGGTCAGTAAAATACCTGCAGAGGCTTTTTTAGCGTCGCGTAGACTATCGGTTTCGGCCCAGGTGTGCAACGCCGTTGTCACCCGCGATATCGCACTGTAAGAGAGGTAGAAATGGCAGCTTGGAAAGACGCTGTACCGGCCGCGAGCGAGCAGTTCGATCGCAAGCGCGAGATGTTGTTGCATGAGGCGGCGGCGTCCTTCAACCGACGCGGCTACCATGGCACGTCGCTCGCAGAGATTGCCAAGAAGCTCGGCGTCACGAAGGCGGCGCTGTACACGTATGTACCGAGCAAGGAGGATCTGCTTTATTACTGCCACGAAGCGGCGATGGAAAATGCCATTGAAACCCTGCACAAAGCGCAGGCCGGGGGTGGCAATGGGCTCCAGAAGCTCACGGCTACACTACGTCACTATATGGGCATGACGCTTGGCGACAAGGGCGCCTATGTTGTCCTGCTTGAGGAAAACGCAATGAAACCCGCTCATGCGCGGACTATCATCAATAGGCGTGACAAATTCGAGCAGGGCCTGCGCGACTTTGTCGTCGAAGGCATTGCTGACGGCAGCATTGTGCAATGCAATCCCAAACTCGCCATATTCATGATGATGGGTGCGTTGAACTGGGCAAGAAAGTGGTACCGCCCCAACGGGGCATGGTCGGGGGCACAAATCGCATTTGCAATGACGCAGATGCTCGAACGCTCGATTTCGTCAGCAGTGCCGGAAGCCCTCATCAACGACCCAAGCGCTTTTCCGCCCGAGCTAAACAACGACGAGGATGCTAAATCCTTACGCCGCCGCTTAGCCTGATATGAATTTTCAGGTGGTTAACTTAATTATTAAAATGCCCTTCTCGAATGACGCTTATCGAGCACAAAGCGCTAAGCAGCAAGTGGCATCACTGCTTTTACATTTGTGCGCGGTGTAGAGATCTGCTTAGTGCTCAAACCTCAAGACAAATAACTATTCACCAGCTCGCGGCTATTCAACAGCTCTTTGGCCTGGCCTTGCATGGCGCAGGCACCGTTGCGAAGCACCAAGGCGCGATCGGCGTATTCGAGCGCTAGCATGGCGACTTGTTCGACCAACAAAATCGCCAACCCTTGATTGGCTAAGCCTCGCAGGGTCGTCATAATTAACTGCACAATCTGCGGGGCTAAACCTAGCGAGGGTTCGTCTAACATCAACACCTTGGGTTGCATCATCAATCCGCGTGCAATCGCAAGCATTTGTTGCTCGCCACCTGATAACGAACTACCTGAAATTTTTTGACGCTGTTCAAGTACCGGAAATCGCTGCCATTGCTCTTGCATCCGTTGAGCAATCACGCTTTGGCTTAAGCCGATGTTGGTCGCACCAATCGTGAGGTTGTCGCGCACTGACAAGCCCGGAATAATCTGACGGCCTTGTGGCACGTGAATTAAGCCGGCGCGCGCGAGTTGATGGGCTTGAATCTTTTCAGTGCTTTGGCCATTAAACGATATCGCGCCTGATTCAAGAGGCAAGAGCCCCGACAACGCTCGAAGCAACGATGTTTTACCGGCACCATTCGCGCCGATCACTGCAAGCATTTCGCCTGGCCCTAGATCAAGACTGATATCTCTTAATACCTGATTGGCGCCAATATTTGCGTAGAGGTTTTTGGCGTGGATCATTTTTTCGCCCCAGTGCCAAGATAGGCCTCGATCACTTCTGGATTATTCTGGATCTCTGCAGGCGTACCGCAAGCAATCAATTTGCCAAAGTTCAACACGCTAATGGTGTCGCATACCGACATCACGAACTCCATGTTGTGTTCAACCAGCAAGATGGTGATACCGTGTTCGCGCAGTTTACGGATAACTTGCGCAATCGCTTTGGCTTCTTGGGCATTCATGCCTGCAATCGGCTCATCAAGCAACAGCATTTTCGGGCGCTGTGCAATGGCGCGGGCGAGCTCAATGAGCTTGCGGTGGCCGTAGGGCAATTGTGTAGGTAGACGATCTGCAAACTGTGCAAGCCCAAAAAACTCTAAGATGGCAAAAGCCTCTTTGCGCTCGTCACCTTCTAATTCGCCACCAGATAGCCACGTGACAAAATCTT
>Ga0209768_10000365_pt1 | contig 31284 bp, 32 predicted proteins | sample LauGreSBDMM110SD_3_FD_187564 | JGI IMG/M metagenome (GOLD analysis project Ga0209768, IMG submission 187564) | Freshwater lake microbial communities from Lake Michigan, USA - Sp13.BD.MM110.SD (SPAdes) (version 2) | ecosystem: Environmental > Aquatic > Freshwater > Lake | place: Lake Michigan... | reverse complement strand
TAGAAGGCGGCGCTTTCGAATCAGATCTAGGTCTCTAAACTTCTATGTCAGTTCCACAACGCATCGCAATTACTGGCGCATCCGGTCTCATCGGAAGTGCGCTAGTTGGGCATTTGAAATCTGAAGGACACACGGTTCAGCGCCTAGTTCGTCGCGCGACGGTTGCACCTGATGAGATTCAGTGGGATCCCAAGACAGGTTATGTAGATATCGAAGCGCTACGTGGCGTGGATGCCGTTATTCACTTAGCTGGCGTTGGAGTTGGCGACAAGCGTTGGACCAAACGATATAAATCAGAGATTCTAAATTCACGATTACTCGGAACAACTGCAATCGCTAACGCAGTAGCCGAAGTGAAGCCACAGGTCTTTATCTCAGCAAGTGCAATCGGTTGGTATGGAGATTCTGGAAATCGCGCTGTTGTAGAAAGTGATTCAGTAGGTAACGACTTCTTAGCTGCAGTTTGCCGCGAATGGGAAGGCGCTGCCGACCTTGCCGGCGATGTTCGCACTGTAAAGCTGCGCACTGGTTTAGTTCTTGATCCAACTGGTGGCGCGCTAGGTCGCATGTTGCCACTTTTCAGATTCGGACTTGGCGGAAAACTCGGTTCCGGTAAGCAATGGTGGTCTTGGATAACTCTCCACGATGTGCTCCGTGCAATTATCTTTGCACTTGAACACCCAATTGCCGGTCCAGTAAACCTGACAACGCCTAACCCTGTTACCAACCAAGAATTTACCGCTGCCCTTGCCCGTGCGATGAATCGACCAGCGCTCTTTCCGGCGCCTGCAATTGCGCTAAAAATCGCACTCGGTGGTTTTGCTAGCGAAGTACTGGGTTCAAAGAAAGTTATGCCGAACGCTCTGAGCGATGAAGGATTTGTTTGGGATTACCCACATATCACCAACGCCTTAACGGCGTTGATCGATCAATAACTGCTCCGCCGCTTTTCTACCAGAAAGCAAAGCACCATTCTGCGAAGGCGATTCCAAATAGTCTCCCGCACAATAAATATTCTTTTCAATCTTCACCGCTTCGCGCTTTATAAATCCTGGCTCAAATAAAGGCAGCGCCGAGTTAATTTCATATTTAGCTAAGAATCTCCACTCTTCTGTCGATGTTCCCCACATCTGAGTTAGGTGGCGACGGACTTCAGATTCAGATGAATGTCTGATAGTTGTGGAAGAGATCAAATGTTGACCGCTTGGTGCATAAGCGCGCGAGAGGTTCGAGATAACTATCGAATTAACGACTGGTCCGCGCACTTGGCTATCAACAATCAACTCAGCATTATCTACTGGGGCAACTGGAGTTGAGTGATACCAAGTTGTAGAGCTAGCTAAACGCCCGATTTCTTGTGCCCCTAATAGCTGCCCAGCTGTAGTTAGGTCGGTTGCAAGAATTACTCCAGTGGCGTTGATTCTTCCTTGGTTGGTGACAACGCCTTTGCTATCTATCTCTTCGACCTGGGTATTGAAACGTAAATCTCTGATCTGATCGGCCATGCGCAAGGCAAACTCCCCCACGCCCTTTGACGGAATACCTGACTTTCCATTTATAAATGAGGTGATAACTTCTCGGCCGATAACTGCGCTAACTTGTGAAGGTTCGGCGAGGAAAACGCCCTGCAGGAAAGGTTTTAGAACTTTCTGGTAGAGATCAGATGTTCCTGTGCGCAGCAGGTGTTCTTCTACGCTCTCATTCTCATTGGGGGTAGAAGTTAAATACCGAAGAAAACTTGCCTTCGCGAAAATACTGCCCGTCTTGGTTGAGAATATTGAGAACATCGCTGAACGCGGATCCCCGAGCCTTGTGATTCCATCAGCGCTTGCTACCCCAACTGTGCGCGGTGCAACTTTGAAATCAACGCCCTCAAGATAGTTACCGTTCTTTATCTCCGAGTAATTTGCGTTAATCAACTGAAAGCCGCGATCTAAGGTGAAGCCATCGATCTGATCGCTGGCAACCCGACCACCCGCGCGGTCTGATGCTTCAACTACGACAACTTCATCACCACTCTTCTGCAAGGTAATAGCAGCGCTCATTCCAGCTAAGCCCGCACCTACAACCAGATACATATCGGGGTTATCGCAGGTTTATCAGGTGCACTAGTTATTTGTTCTGCAGCTTTGAAGGCCACCAGATTTTCGGACCGATCTCATGAACCAACGCGGGCACCAAGATTGAACGAACAATGATGGTATCCAGCAGAACACCAAATGCGACTGCGAATCCCAACTGGGCTAGAGGTACCAGCGGCAATAGTCCAAGTACTGCGAAAGTTGCTGCTAAAACAATTCCTGCGGATGTGATTACCGCTCCGGTGACCGTTACTCCCTTAGTCACGCCAGCGCGAGTGCCAATCTTGGCGCTCTCTTCTCGCACGCGAGTCATCAGGAATATGTTGTAGTCAATACCAAGTGCAACCAAGAAAATAAATGCAAACAATGGGAATGAGTTATCTCCTCCTGCGAAACCGAAGACATGGTTAAAGACCAGCGCACATACGCCCAAGGTTGCGAAGTAACTGAGTACAACCGTGCCAAGAAGAACTACTGCACTCAGAATGCTTCGGAGTAAGACTCCAAGAATCAGAGTAATAACCAACAAGATAATTGGAATAATTGTTCGGTTATCTCGATTATTCGCTGTACGTACATCGAAGTAGACAGCGCTTGTTCCGCCTACGAGTGATGTTGAATCGGCAGCGTGTGCGAGTTCGCGGATCTTCGGAATATCGTTTCCTGCTTCCACGCTATCTGGGGCCTTATCCAAGGTCAGATTCAATATGGCCCGCCCATTTACGATTTTTACTTCGGGGGCTGGCCCGCCAGCTAGCGCCATTCCATCAAGCATCGGAACAACTTCAGTGACACCCGGTGCGTTCTTAACGGCAGCGGTTACTGCCCCAATTTTATCGGCAGCGACGACTATCTGAGTTGGATCGCCTTGCCCCCCAGGAAAATGCTTCTCTAATAAACGCTGTCCAACAACAGATTCCGGTTTACCGGTAAAGGTATCAACTGTTCCGATTCCATCTGCTTTCAGAGTTGTCGATGCGCTAGCGAAAGCCAGCAATACAACGCCAGTAATAATCCATGCCTTACGAGGATTGCGCGCGATTGAATTAGAAATTTTTGACCAAGAGCCACTCATGACATGGTCATCGCCATCGTTCTTCGGAACTCGTGGCCAGAAGATCCAGCGGCCAAAAATCAATAGTAGCGCTGGCAAAAGCGTCAGAATCGTAAACATCGATACAACGATTCCGATTGCACCAATCGGTCCTAAACCAGCTGTGTTAGTTAACTGGCTAAAGAGCAACACTAAAAGTGAGATAGCAACGGTGGAACCAGAAGCCAAGATCGGCTCCCAAACACCTTTATAAGCCGCACGCATGGCAACAAATCTGTTATCAGTGAAATGTAGTTCTTCACGATAGCGAGCAATTAATAAGAGTGCGTAATCAGTGGCTGCACCAATAACTAGTACCGAAAGGATTCCTTGGGATTGTCCATCCACATCAATAATGTCGTTCTTAGCGAGGAGATAAACAATTCCACCCGCGGTAGAGAGTGCAAAAAGCGCTGAAAGTAAAGGAATTATCCAAAGAATTGGTGAGCGATAAACAACGATCAAAATTATTGCAACTACGCCGAGTGTGGTTAGCAATAACTTAGAATCGATATCACCAAAGGCGCCAAAGAGATCGCCGAGCAGTCCAGCAGGACCTGTTACATAAGGCTCAAAACCATTTGCTTTAGCGATTGGTTCGAGATCCTCGCGCAAAGCCTCAACTACCGCTGGAAGAACTGGCTCATCATTTGGAAGAAGTTTCGATATTGCATTTCCATCAAGCGGAATGTTTGCAAGTAACGCTTCTCCATCTTGCGAAGGAAAGACCGAGATACCGGCACCAGGAGCAAGGAATTCGGAGATCTTGGAAGTGGTTCCGGCCAAAGTTAGGTTTCCAACTTGTAGTACTCGCTCATTAATCGCTGCAAATGTCGCAGGAGTGGAACTACCTTCAAAGAGAACGAGTGCAGGGAAATTAAATGAATCTTGCGAAGAAAAGAACTTTATCTGATCAGCAGCCAGAGTTGCTTCAGCGCCTTTAGGCAAGAATGAGGAGTTATTATTCTCCTGAACTGATGTCAACTTTCCAAATAGCGGTCCAAAGATGCCAGTTATGACAAACCAGAGGATTACAACCAACATCGCCCAAGCAAAGGGCTTACGGTTCTTTTGGACTTTCTGTATTTGGAAGTTTTGTGACACGTTGAGATGGCCTTTCGGTGCGTGGATCGAGCTAATTTCGCTAGGGGCCTAGCCTACCTTTAGGCTGTGCATGTGGCTCTACAAGAAGCACCTAGCGCGCCAGTGATCGAAATCTCGCGCGCTGGATTAGTGGAGTATGAGCAAGCGCTCGCAAGGCAGCGCCAGTTTCATCAAGAGGTTGTTGCTGGCACGCGTCCTAACTCGCTTATTTTGTTAGAGCATCCATCTGTCTTCACCGCCGGGAAAAGAACTCAGGACTTTGAAAGACCTACCGATGGCACACCAGTAATTGATGTAGATCGAGGCGGACGAATAACTTGGCACGGACCCGGTCAGCTCGTTGGCTATCCAATTGTTAAATTGCTTAAGCCAACCGAACTTGTCGGTTTCGTTAGAACTCTCGAATCAGCGCTAATCGAAATCTGTTCGCATTTTGGGATCAAGTCGCAAAGAGTTGAAGGGCGCTCTGGCGTTTGGGTCTGTGATGAAAAGGGAGAGCGAAAAATTGCGGCGATCGGAATTCGCGTCGCCTCCGGAGTAACAATGCATGGTTTTGCGTTAAATGTGAGCCCAGACCTAACTGCCTTTGGACAGATCGTGCCCTGCGGAATAGATGATGCTGCTGTGACCTCTATGGCGCGCGAACTTGGGCGTGAAATTAGCATTCCTGAGGTGGCTTCAATGGTTGAGAAAGCGATAACCGCTGCACTCGGTAAGGTAAGCGCATGAGCATCGCTCCAGATGGACGTAAGTTACTTCGTATTGAGGCGCGCAATACCGAGACCCCAATCGAAAGAAAACCAGAGTGGATTAAGACTCGCGCCAACATGGGTCCCGAATACACCAGACTTCGTTCTTTAGTTAAAAGTGAAGGTCTGCACACGGTCTGCCAAGAAGCGGCCTGTCCAAACATTTTTGAATGTTGGGAAGATAAAGAAGCGACATTTTTGATTGGTGGCGATCGTTGCACTCGTCGCTGCGATTTCTGCAATATCGATACAGGTAAGCCTCTTCCAATTGATCGCGAAGAGCCGCGCAAGGTTGCCGAATCGGTTAAGAGCATGGGACTTAAATACGCAACTATTACTGGAGTAACTCGCGATGATCTTCCAGATGAAGGCGCATGGTTGTATGCCGAGACAATTCGCAAGGTGCATGAATTAAACCCTGGTTGTGGCGTTGAAATGTTGGCGCCAGATTTTCATGCCAAGCCAGAGCTGCTAAATCAAATTTTTGAAACTCAGCCAGAAGTTTTTGCACATAATTTGGAGACAGTCCCCCGCATCTTCAAGCGAATACGTCCCGCATTTACCTACGAGAAATCTCTGCATGTAATCAACATGGCTCGTGAGTTCGGCTTGATTACCAAATCAAATCTAATTCTTGGACTGGGCGAAACCCGCGAAGAGATTTCTCAAGCGCTAGTTGATTTACACGATGCCGGTTGTGACTTGATTACGATCACCCAGTATCTGCGCCCAACAAATAAACATCACCCTGTTGAACGTTGGGTAAAGCCTGAAGAGTTTGTTGAACTTGCTGCCGAGGCGAAAGAAGTTGGCTTCCTCGGAGTTATGAGCGGCCCACTAGTTCGATCTAGCTATCGAGCTGGAAAGCTATACAAGCAAGCGCAAGAAGCCCGCGTGGCTCAGGGTTCAAACCTTGGCTGAAGTCGTTTATCCGCCAGTAATCGTTGCTCTCAAAACTTTTTGGAAGTATCTCGGCCTGCAATTTACCTTTACAGGTGAAGCGCACATCCCACGCAAAGGTGGCGCAATTCTTGCAATGAACCACATTGGTTATTTGGATTTCGCGCTAATTGGAACTGCAGCACTTCCCGCCAACCGACTTGTTCGCTTTATGGCAAAGAAGGAAATCTTCGATAACAAGTTAGCTGGACCGCTAATGCGCGGCATGCACCATATAAATGTTGATCGCAACAATGGTTCAGCATCTTTCGTTGCAGCGCTCAGAGCATTACGTAGTGGTGAGATCGTAGGCATATTTCCTGAAGGAACTATCTCTAAAAGTTTTGAGATCAAGGATTTAAAGTCTGGCGCAGTCCGCTTAGCAATGGGATCTAATGTGCCAGTTATCCCAGCAGTTATTTGGGGCTCGCAAAGAATTTGGACTAAGGGTGTGAAGCGAGATCTTCGTCGGAAGAACGTCCCAATCTATGTAACGTTCGGTGAGCCACTTCACTTTGAAAAAGGTAGCGATGTCGAAGCTGGCGAAAAGATTCTTCGTGAAAAGTTGATCGCCTTACTGCATGAAGTACAGGAAAGTTACCCAGATAGCCATATCGGCCAACGCTGGGCGCCGCTTCGTCTTGGTGGTACGGCACCTGCTCCCCTAAACTAACGACCATGTTTAAGAAGAAGGCGAAAGAGCCAAAAGTTAAAAAGGTCCGTTTCAAAACTTTCCGCGATGCCTACTCCGTTACCAAGAGCGTTAAGCCTTGGATCGGTGCTGGAATATTCGGTGTCTTTGCCATCACTTGGTCTATCGGTATCTCAACAGGGCTAGTTGTTGGCCATCCGATCTACCTTGGCTTTGTATCGCTACCGGTCGCAGCCCTTGCGGCAATGTTCTTCTTTACGCGCATTGCATCTTCTGCAGCCTATGTTTCCATCGAAGGACAGATCGGTGCCGGAGCAAGCGTTTTGATGGCGATTCGTAAAGGCTGGGTTACCACTCCGGCCGTTGCAGTTACTAAGAATCAAGATATGGTCCATCGCAGTATTGGACGTGCTGGAATCGTTATTACGGGTGAAGGCACCCAAGCGGTACGGATGATGTTGCAGGATGAGCGAAAGAGATCTGAGCGATTCGCGCCAGGCGTTCCTGTTACTGAAGTTTATGTTGGCGATGGCCCTGGCCAAGTTCCGCTTCGTAAATTACAGAAGCACCTAACAAAGTTGCCTAAGAAATTATCTGCTCACCAGATGCGTGAAGTTCGTGCGCGCTTTAAGGCCGTCGGCGGAATGTCGATACCAATTCCAAAGGGTCCAATGCCAAAGGGCGTTCGTATTCCTAAAAGGTAGGTTTTCTTAAATCTAGAAGTTTTGTACCGCTAAATCTTTCATGCAGTCCGCGACCATTTTCATCATAGGTAATTGCTGTTACTACCAAGCAGAGCAGCACTGTGCGGATAAATGATTGGCGTAGCGACGGATTAGCACCGCTCTGAAAATTGACTACCTTGACCCGAATTGCACGATGGCCGGCGGTCGCTCCCCCAAGGGCGGTAAGTAAAAAGGTTTCGATGAAAAAGACGGCCAGAGTCCACGTTGTGTCACCAATGAGCCCGAAGGCGATTGCGTAACACATCAGCCAATCGATGGTCAGGCCCAATAAGCGGCGGCCGAGGCTGATCTGATGTTTCATGGCGTGAGCCTACCTAGTACGAGGCGCGCTTTCAGGAAGGTTTTACACCTGAAGGAAGCGTCAGCGGCTGAAGGTTTTACATGGCTGTAACACGCCAGTTATGTCAAAAGGTCCTTTAAGTCTTAGGGTTTACCCAGATCGGTCGCCCTCAAAGGTGAGGCCCCGAGTACACCTGGCAGATATCAAATTCGGCCTTAGACTCGAAAAATTCGATTACATGAGGAGTTCGATTAATGTTTAAAAATTCAGCAGAAGTTTTTGCTTACATCAAGAAAGAAGATGTAAAGCTCGTCGATGTTCGCTTTACCGATCTACCCGGTATTCAGCATCACTTCAACGTTCCAGTTGAATCATTCGATGAAGCAGTTTTCACTGATGGCCTAATGTTCGATGGTTCATCAATTCGCGGATTCCAGTCAATCCACGAATCAGATATGAAGTTGCTGCCAATTCCATCTTCAGCATTTATCGATCCATTCCGCTTGGAAAAGACGCTTGTCATTCTCTTCTCTGTCCATAACCCATCTGATAACTCTCCTTACTCACGCGATCCTCGTGGAGTTGTTGCAAAGGCTGTTGATTATTTGAAGTCAACTGGAATTGCAGATCAGGCTTTCTTCGCGCCTGAAGCTGAGTTCTACGTTTTCGACGCAGTGCGCTTTAGCACTGGAATCAATGAGTCTTTCCACCACATCGATTCTTATGAAGGTGCTTGGAATACCGGCATCGTCGCAGACCCAGATGGAACTCCAAACCGTGGATACCGCACACGCGTTAAGGGTGGATATTTCCCAGTTTCACCAACTGATCAATTCGCAGATCTTCGCGATGAGATGGTTATGGAACTTGGTCGCGCTGGCTTGCTCGTTGAGCGCTCACACCACGAAGTTGGTACTGCAGGACAGATGGAAATTAATTACCGCTTTACCGACATCCTCAGCGCAGGCGATGAATTGATGAAGTTTAAGTACATCATCCGCAACGTTGCCTGGGAAGGTGGCAAGACTGCAACCTTTATGCCAAAGCCACTCTTCGGTGATAACGGCTCAGGTATGCACGTTCACCAATCACTCTGGAAAAATGGAAAGCCACTTTTCTACGAAGCAGGAACATACGGAGATCTCTCCGATATGGCTCGTTGGTATATCGGCGGACTCTTGAAGCACGCTCCATCACTTCTTGCATTCACCAACCCAACTGTTAACTCATACCGTCGTTTGGTTCCAGGTTACGAAGCGCCAGTAAACCTCGTTTACTCAGCGCGTAACCGTTCTGCATGTATCCGTATTCCAATTACAGGTTCATCACCAAAGGCAAAGCGCATTGAGTTCCGTTGCCCAGATCCATCATCAAATCCATATCTAGCATTCGCCGCAATGTTGATGGCCGGTATCGATGGAATCGTTAACAAGATCGAGCCACCTGCCCCAGTTGATAAGGATCTCTACGAACTCGAAGGCGAAGAAGCTGCAGCTATTCCTCAGGTTCCAGGTTCCCTTGATGCTGTTCTAGATAGCCTCGAGAAGGATCACGAATTCCTTACAAAGGGTGGAGTCTTCTCAGAAGACTTGATCTCAACATGGATCGAATGGAAGCGTAAGAACGAAGTTGATTACGTTCGTTTGCGTCCACATCCAGCAGAGTTTGAACTCTACTTCGATATCTAAATCGAAATAGAACCGGTTTAATTAGAAAGACCCCGTCGAGAAATCGGCGGGGTCTTTTCTTTACTGCTGGTTACTGGACTTTAACGAATTTGAAGAGCGCCCAACTTAATAATGCGCTTACAAGAGATGCTGCGATGACCGCTAGGACGGCGATATCTTGAAGGGATGTTTCATCAAAGGCTAATTGTGCGATAAAGATCGCCACCGTGAAACCGATTCCAGCAGCGCTACCAGTTGCAACAAGTGAGGATTTCGTCGCACCCGCTGGCAAGTCGCAAAGTTTCGCTTTGCTAGCCGCAAAGACAGCAGCAAAAACACCCAGGGGCTTGCCGATTACAAGCCCAAGGAAAATTCCCCAAGACACGGGTGAGCGCCAAACATCGCTGATCATCTCCGATGAAATTGCAACGCCAGTATTTGCAAATGCAAATATAGGAACAATTACAAAACTACTCCAAGGATGGATCTTCGCTTCTAACCACTCAATGATTGTGAGTGATCCATCCTCAGCATCAACAATGTGTTCGGCAACTTTAGGAATATTTGGCGTTAATAGCCCAAGTATCACACCAGCAAGTGTTGGGTGGACACCGCTGCGATAGAGGCAGTACCAGAGCAAAGCACCAAAGAAGATGTAGATGTAGGTTGATTTAGCACCCAAGGTTTTCAATAGAAATATTGCAAGTACAGTCAAAGCACCAGCAAATAACCATGAATACAGAACTCCGGCCGAATATACGAAAGCGATAATTAAAATTGCTCCGATATCGTCAATTACCGCAAGGCCTAAAAGGAAAGTTCTTAGCGCCGGGGCGACCTGGCTACCCAGCATGGTGAGTACGCCGACAGCGAGTGCGATATCTGTCGCAACTGGAACTCCCCAACCATTTGGTTCGACATCTCCTGCGATGGCTAGATAAATAACTGCAGGAACTGCCATACCACCGATAGCTGCGATGAACGGGGCCATAGCGCTCTTGAAGGTTGCCAAGTGTCCGGTTGTTAGCTCGCGTTTAATTTCGAGTCCTACAACAAAGAAGAAGAAAGTCATGAGTAGGTAGTTAATTACTTTGAGGACTGTTAACTTCAGAAGAAGCTCAGTCCCCCAGAGATCGAAGCTAACATCGATTAGGTATGTATCTAGTAATTTGAAATATCCATCTCCCAGTGAGCTGTTGGCGATCGCTAACCCAAACGCCGCTGCTGCTAGAAGGAGAAAACCGCTTGAAGTCTCGCGTTGCAGAAAATCTTGAAGCGGACGAATTGTCTTCGCTCTAATTCGATCACGCATGAATTGACGGTATCACGCCGTCGCTTCTTCTCGTTTGATTGAATTTCGCGATAGGAGGAAGTGGCCCAGCGCACCTATTGCTAGAGCAAGCAACACACCGACATTTGCATATGCCCAGCTACCGTCCTTGCCTCCGATTAGAAAGAGCAAGTAACCCTGCCATGACAACCACCCAGCAAAAGAGTTAGTAACAAATCCCCATCCAATAAATGATCCGAGCGCCATCAGAAATAGTGATCGCCTATTCCATGCACCATAACGTCCATCTACCTTGAAGAGGTCTGCTTCAGAATAAGCGCGCTTTCTAAGAAGAACATCTGTTACAAATATCGCTGACCAGGTTGCGATTGGAACGCCGAGTGTTATCAAGAAGCCTTGGAATGGGTAGAAGAAGTTATCTGCAATCCAGACTAGATAGATGCTTCCAACCAACATAATTGCGCCATCAATAAGCGCAGCGCTATGGCGCTTAATCGGCACTCCAATTGCTAGAAGCGTTAATCCGGATGAGTACAAATCAAGAATTGCACCTCCTACCAACCCTAGGATCGCAATGAGCGCAAAAAAGGCGAGATACCAAGTTGGAAGCAAAGCGGTAAGTGCACCAATTGGATCCATCGCTATCGCGTCACTTAACTTGGGATCGCTGCCAGAGAGTGCAGCACCGTAAATCACCAAAATAATTGGCACGATTGATGCTCCAAGAACGGTCCAACCCACCACAGATTTACTGGATGTTGTCCTTGGCAAATATCTTGAGTAATCCGCAGCGGTGTTAACCCAGCCAAGTCCGATGCCGGTAATGCCGAAGATTAGAGCGCCAATAAAGGCTTGAATATTTCCTGAAGGAATCTCTGAAACTTTATCCCAAGAGATTTCATCGAAGGTGAGCACGATGTAGATCACGGTTGCAAAACTTGTGACCAAAGTTAAATACTTTTGCACGCGCATAATCACCTTGTGGCCTAGTACTCCCCCATACATCGTCAGGGAGACTGCTACTACGAATCCAATAGCCATCGCCAAGTTGCGGTCAATATCGCCAATGCGCATAAATATCGTGCCGGTAGCCAACGTTGCAAGTGAAACTAAAACGGTTTCCCAGCCAACAAAGACTAGATAAGACATCAGACCAGGAACGATATTTCCCTTTACGCCAAAGACCGCGCGTGACAGGACCATCGTTGGAGCGCTTGATTTCTTACCTGCGAGAGAGCTAAAGCCAACAAGTAGAAAGGAGAGAGTCGTGCCGATTATCGCCGCAAAAGTTGCTTGCCAGAATGAGATACCGAAACCCAGAAAGAACGAGCCATAGGAAAGGGCTAGTAACGAAACATTGGCTCCGCACCACGGCCAGAAGAGCGAAGATGCCTTGCCTGCTCGCTCGGATTCGGCAATTACATTAGTTCCGTTTAGCTCTAGTTGCATTCCCTACCCTAACTAATTTTTGGTAAGTCTAGAGGCTATCTAGTTAGTTTTTGATAAGAAGTGAACTCACCTACCAGTAAAAATCCTACTTTTTCATATGCGCGTTTGGCGCTGGCATTTCCTGCAAAAACTCCCAGGCCAACGTGAGAGATCCCTCTTATATTTGCGCTACTTAACATCTGTGAAACTAGTTTCTGTGCCAGCCCTTTGGAACGATAATCCGAATGAGTTGCAATAGATGCAAACATGACTTGCCCAGTGCGCCATTGAACTAGAGCGCCAGTTGCAACTAGCTGCTCTTGTTCGCGAATTTCACCCCAGAAGAGAACTTCTTCATTACCTGGCCATACAGAGGATTTCCGGGCATGGGTCTTCAAAAAATCATCTATCTCCGGATAGTTAGAGGATTCAATTGCTGGGTCAAAACTTTGAAAACTCCCAGTATCAATAGAGTACAAATCCCAACTGGCTTGAGTTTTAAACTTCTGTGAATCCATTTGCAGTCCTCGCGAAGTGGCAATCTCATCTCCATCTAAAATAACGGGATCTGAGCCAAGCGCCATGGTGAATTTCGAGCCATCTTCATCATTTACCGAGAAGCTAAAACCTTCGGGCTTCACTACAGCTTCGATAAATTTATGCGCTGGCGCGTAGGTGGAGAAGATCTCTAAATACTTTGGGTTCTCGCTAAGCAGTTCCAGTACTTGTTGGTGGTCTTTAATCGAGGAAGAAGTCAAGAAGAAAGTCCGTTGTTCCAGGAACTACTGAATACTTTTCAAGATCAGTAATGCCAACAGTTGCTAGAACCTCGTCATCTACGAAGAAGTTTCCAGTGCAATTCTTAGATTCGCGATTAAGAATTACGTAAGCTGCATCAGCCAAAATTTCTGGAGTTCTGCATGCCGCGGTGTCGACGCCGGGAATCATCTGCAGTGCAGCTGTATCGATCGCAGTGCGTGGCCAAAGAGCGTTTATCGCGATACCTGTTTCGCGGAACTCTTCTGACATTCCAAGTACGCACATAGACATTCCGTATTTCGCCATTGTGTAGGCAACATGGTGCTGAAACCATTTCGCCTTCATAGAAAGTGGTGGAGATAGAGTCAAAATGTGAGGATTGCGCCCAGCCTTTGCCGATTCGCGCAGATGCGGAATTGCAGCCTGGGATGTTAAGAACGTACCTCGCACATTTACGTCAAACATCAAATCAAAACGCTTGGCTGGAGTTGCCTCAGTTGGCGTAAGGTTGATGGCGCTTGCGTTATTGATCAAAATATCGATGCCGCCAAATTCTTGCGCCGCTTGATTAACTGCAGCGGCAATCTGCTCTTCATCTCTTAAATCGCATTGGATTGGCAGCGCTACTCCGCCAGCATCACGAATCTCCTGTGCGGCTGAATGAATCGTGCCAGGCAGCTTCGGATTAGGTTCAGATGTCTTGGCGGCGATTGCAACAGATGCCCCATCTCGCGCTGCGCGTAGGGCTATCGCTAGACCGATGCCTCTCGAACCTCCAGTAACAAAGATTCGCTTTCCTGAAAGATCTCCAGAGATTGTCATCATTTACCTTTCTTAGCCATAAAGTTCATAAACGCTTCCATCGCTTCTTCGGATTGAAGGGCGAGTGAGAAGAGTTCAAATTCTGCTTTCATAACGGCAGCGACTGCATCGTGCTTGCTCGCCTTCAAAAGCGCCTTGGTGTTGATCATCGCTTGTGGTGGTTGCTCCGAAATATGAGTTGCGATTTCCAGAGCCTCACGAAGAGGATCTGATGAAATCGATGCAACCAGCCCCATATCTTTCGCGCTATCGGAATCAAAACTTTCGCCAGTCATAAAAATCTTCGCAGCTCTTTGATATCCAACCAAAAGTGGAAAGAGATAACTTGAGCCCGCTTCTGGAACCAATCCGAGGGATGCAAAAGGCATCGAAAACTTCGCGCCAGGTCCTGCGACCACAACATCGCAATGCAGCAACATCGTTGTTCCAACTCCGACGGCATTTCCCTTAACTGCGGCGATTAGCGGTTTTGGAAACTCGAGTAGCGATCCTAGAAAACGAGCAACGTCACTGTCTTCATTAGTTGGTGGATTAGCTAAAAAGTCTGCAATGTCATTCCCTGCAGTGAAATGATCGCCCTCAGAAGTGATGATCAATGCGCGAACTCCAAAGTCGCCGGCCGCCTCATTTAGCCCATTTGCAAGGCCCGCATACATCTCACGTGTGAGCGCATTCATTTTTTCGGGGCGGTTAAAGGAGAGGATCTGTATCGATCCCTCACGCCGGCTGGTGATTTGATCCATGCCCGAATACTACTCGCCAGTAAAACTAAGACTCACCAAGGTTTAAGCCGCCTGAACCTCATAAGTGAGTCGTACCCTTAAGCATTCCCTGACACTTCCCCAGCAAAGAGGGCCCACGCTCGGTGGACCTTCCTTAAGCGCCATTACCGTCTGCGGTAATCGGAAAGGAAGACAATGTCGTTACTCTCATGGAAACTTCACGGAAATGGAAAGAGCGTATCTGCTGGAGGAGTCGTATCAACAGATGAAAGACTTACTTGGCCTCGCACAATCGGAGTCGGTCTACAACATATTGCTGCAATGTTTGGGGCAACGTTTCTAGTTCCAATCATTACTGGTTTCTCTCCTACGACAACGCTCTTCTTCTCAGGAATCGGCACAATCCTCTTCCTAATAATCACCAAAAATAGAGTTCCGAGTTATCTTGGATCCTCTTTCGCATTCTTAGGACCAATCGCTGCAGCAATGACTGCTGCTGGAACTGGCGGCGGAATGGCAGCAGCACTTGGCGGAATCGTCTTTACTGGCGTAGTTCTTGCCTTGGTTGGTCTTGCAGTTCGCGCAGCAGGAATCGGTTGGATTAACTGGCTGCTTCCACCAGTTGTAACTGGAACGATTGTTATGTTGATCGGCTTCAACTTGGCAGGTGCTGCAAAGGGTAACTTCACCAAGGAACCACTGATTGCGATCATTACGCTTGCGAGCATCGGTGTAATCGGCGCATTCTCAAAGGGCTTTATGAGCCGCATCAGTATCTTCTTGGGACTTGTTGTTGGTTACGTTGTCGCGCTAGCCATGGGTGATGTCGATACAAAGGGAATCTCAGCAGCTGCTTGGTTCGATACCCCAACATTTACAACACCAACATTTAGCACCAACATCATGATCCTCTTCTTACCTGTCGTTCTTGTTTTGATCGCAGAGAACGTCGGCCACGTTAAGGCTGTAGCTGCGATGACCGGAAAAGATCTAGATGATCAAATGGGCAATGCGCTGATGGCAGATGGACTTGCAACAACTGTTGCCGGTTTCGGTGGCGGCTCTGGAACAACTACTTATGCAGAAAATATCGGAGTAATGGCGGCAACTCGCGTTTACTCAACTGCTGCATATTGGATCGCTGGCGTAGGAGCAATCTTGCTATCGCTATCACCAAAATTTGGCGCAGTGCTTAGCGCTACTCCAGCTGGCGCCCTAGGTGGCGTATCAACAGCGCTCTTCGGAATGATCGGCATCTTGGGTGCGAGAATTTGGATCGAGAGCAAAGTTGATTTCTCTGACTCAACCAACCTACTGATTGCAGCATCTGCTCTAATCATGGGTATTGCTGACTATTCATGGACCCAAGGCGATTACACCTTCACAGGTATCGTCAACGGAACGCTCGTTGCAGTAATCGGTTATCGAGTGCTCCATGCAATTTCGAAAGCCCGGGGCAATTAGCTACTCAGTAAATAAGTACTAAATAGGCGGGCCAAGAAATTGGTCCGCCTATTTCTTTCCCACATCATTTAATATTTGGTTAGAATTCTGAAATGGTTATCCCATCGCGCTTGATTGAATACATCATCGCCGCGATGATAATTATTTTGGCGCCTGGTCCTAGCGTCTTGTTTGTAATTGCTCGCGCTATTGCCTGGGGAAGAAAAGTTGCCGTCTTCACAGTTGCCGGCAATGTAACCGGCGCGTTCTTTCTATCTTCACTTGTTGCTTTCGGTTTAGGGCCAATCCTTTCAAGGTCTGACCTTGCTTACTCCGCAGTGCAATGGGGCGGTGGTGGTTATTTGGTCTACCTAGGAATCAACGCAATTAAAGCGCGCAAGATTGCCGCCGCTGATATGAAGAGCCAAGGAAGCGTCGTTCCAACCTTCTGGCGTTCAGCGCGTGATGGTTTCTGGGTAGGTGCGCTAAATCCTAAAGGTTTAGTTTTCTATGCCGCAGTGCTGCCTCAATTTGTAGATATCGAACGCGGAAATGTAACCGGGCAATTACTTTTTCTCGGCGCGCTCTTCTCGATTTTAGCTTTTATCTCAGATGGAACATGGGGGCTCTTAGCGGGAACAGCTCGAGCATGGCTGGCAAGTGATGAGAAACGGTTAGAACTTTTAAGAGTTATTGGTGGTTGTGTGATGATTATCTTGGGTCTATTGGTCATCGCGTCAGCCCTTCGTGATTTAATCAATACATGAGTTCATCAACTAATTCCAAGATTGTTAAACCCGAAAAACCTGCGCGCGACACTATTGCCCCATCGGATCTAACCTTTGGGCTTTCTACATGCAAGCGCTGCCTTTGGATTAAGTACTGGTTTAAAGTCACGATGCCCGGGCAATTTCCTCTCGTTAAACCTCTCTCATCTGCGCAAGAAGAACATTTCCGGCGCGCATCGATGCCTGATCTTGATCCATCACTTGCACCGGGCGTTGTTAAACAATGGGGGCAATGGGTTAAGAGCGCACCTATTGAGATCAATGGTGAGGCAACCCGTTGGCGGATCCTTGGAATTTACGACCTGCTCGCACACTATGACGATGGCAGCGTAGGAATTATCGATTGCAAGGTCTCGGATTCAGATCGCGACAACGCGCAGTTCTACGCTCCGCAGCTCGAGGCTTACGCCTACGCGCTCGAAAATCCTGAAAAAGGTAAACCCTTCCCAGTTTCATCAATGGGTCTGCTGGTCTGGAAGTTAGCCGGAGTTACACCGACGGCAGATGGCGCACATGGCTTTGGCGTAACCCAGCACTATCTCCATGTCACGCGCGATCAAGCCCAATTCAAATCTCTGATCGCCGATTTGATTAACGTCATCGAGGGAGACTTACCTGATGCAGGGGTTGATTGCGATACCTGCAACTATTTGACCAAGCGATTGTCGCTAGAGAGTTAATTAACTCTCGTCTTCTTCCAAGTTCTTCTTAGCCTTCGTTGCATATGTGTCAACGTACTCTTGCCCAGATAGGGCTTGGATAGTCTGCATGATTTGATCCGTGACATCACGCAGGTGCTGTAAATCCGTCGAATCGCCTTCAAAGTACATGGGTTCGCCGAAGATCATTTCAACGCGCATCACCTTTGGAACTACAGTTCCGGTTGGCTGAATCTTTTCGGTATTAAACATCGCTACCGGAATAATTGGAGCACCTGATTCGATTGCCAGACGCGCAATACCTGTGCGACCTTTATAAAGCCTGCCATCGGGTGAGCGCGTACCTTCAGGGTAGATACCAAGACACTTTCCTTCAGCTAAAACTTTTAAGCCGGTAATCAACGCTGCTTCACTGCGACGACCACCAGAGCGATCAACCGGAACTTGTCCGAGAGCGATAAAAGTTAACTTCTTTAGTAATCCCTTTGGGCCAGGTGATGTGAAGTATTCGCTCTTTGCCAAAAAAGTTACCTTGCGTGGAACAACCAGCGGCATAAATATGGAATCACTAAAAGATAGGTGGTTGGAAGCGATGATCACTGGGCCAGAACCTGGAACGTGGCGCAGACCTTTTACCTTCGGGCGAAAGAGCACCATTAGAAATGGCGTCAAGAATGCGCGCAGAATGCCGTAAGGCAAGTTGTTCATGGAGTTAATTTACCGCTTAACCAAGCCATAACCAACCTAATGTGCGAATATGAACCATGGAGCGCAAGCGATGAGCGGAAAAGATCCTGGACGCGGTGAGCCAGATGACGCCAATGAACGCGAGTTGATCGATTTGGAATTTCAATCAATGGTTGAAGGTCTATCACTTGATGAATCATCTCCAACAACGTATTTAGATGAACTAGATAAATTTGAAGATCAGAATCGCTTTCAACAACCAGCTCCACCAAAAGTTGGTTTAGGTGAAACATTTAAGCGAGCTATCAATTCAATTAAGAAATGGAAGAACGGCCCAACCTTTCGCGACGACGATGGTGCCGCACTTTAAATTCTAGACAAATCAGCAACGCCAACTAATCCCGCGTTATTACCCAGTTCTGCTGGAACGATTTCGGGGTAAGGATGCTTTCCGGAGAATGGAATTAGGCTAAGTGCAGCTTTGCGCGTTGGTGACAAGAAAAGCTCACCGGCATCGATAACTCCCCCACCTAAAACGATGCAAGATGGATCGATCACCGCACAAAGCGATGCGATACCTGCTCCTAAGTAACTCGCCATCGTATTAAATGCAGCCAGAGCAACTGGATCTTCATCGCGCGCTGCTTCAGTTATGTGATGGCCTTTAAGCCCTTCGAGTGTTCCGTCACCACGAGCCAATAAATTTCTTGCAAGATCAGGGCTCGCGTTGATCGCTTCTCGCGCATGTCGCATCAGTGCCGAACCTGATGCATATTGTTCAAGGCAGCCACGAATTCCGCATCCGCAGAGATGTCCATCAGGCACAACTCGAATATGTCCTAATTCAGCGCCTATTCCAAAAGCTCCTCTAAAGACAGCACCGTCAAGGATTAAACCTCCACCGACTCCGGTACCCAAGGTGAGCATCATTAAATCTTTACGCCCGCGTCCTGCTCCAAATTTAAATTCACCCCACGCAGCAGAGTTTGCATCATTTTCTAAGACAATTCGATTGCCAATAATCTGCTTTAGTTCCTGAACTAGATTTACGCCGTTCCAACCAGCGATATTTGGAGTAGCCAGAATCGTTTGACGATCAGATGAGATAAATCCAGCCGCTGAAACACCGATCGATTCAACTGGGTACTCCTTTGATAATTCGATTGCGACATCGGCGATAGTTTGGGTTAACGCCTTACCACCTTCGCGCGGAGTATCACGGCGCGCAGTTGCCAGAATTTCTCCTGTTTGAGAGACAACCCCACCAAGGACCTTGGTGCCACCGACATCTATGCCGATGGTATTTGAATTATCTTTACTCATTAAGGTTCTTAAGGGCCCTTGATCTCGGTGAAGAAATCAGCCTTCTATATGTTCTTTGAGTTGCTTAAGTGCTGACTCGATTGTTGACTTCTCTTGCTTTGTAATCATCATCGCTGGAATAGGCATCGATAAACCAACCGAAAGTTCATAAGTAACCGAGGTCGTATCGGAGTCGAGGCTCTTGAGTAAATATGCGCCATCCATCTTCGTTAAAATATTGGCATCTTCTAATGAGAAGGTGACCTTGCTTGGCGCTTCTGACCATTCGAAGTTCAGAGTCACGACATCCTTTACTGCGCCGGCATCAACCGACAGGGTGGCCTTGGTAGCGCGACCTTGGCCATCGCTCTCCAGAACATCTACCTTCTTAAAGGCGCCTGACCATTGTGGGTAATCCGCAATTGCAAAGAGGGTGGCTGCAACCTGATCAAGTGGGGCATCGATGGAGATCGTTGAACTGCTTTTATCGCTCATGGCTGTAGGTTACCTGAGAACGCTGCGAAAAAAGTACTTCGTAGCCTCTCCCAATTTTTCAAAGTGGGCGCTAGCGTTAGCGCCATGAACGAGATCTCAATCCCAGCACTTGTCCCTGCGGCATCGACCGGAAACTTAACCAATTTAATCGCTGAGCGCGCTTGGTTTGAACCTAATCGCACAATGCTTTCGCGTCCCTTAGGTGATGGATGGCAGAAGGTATCTGCAAAAGAGTTAGAGGAAGAAGTTCGCGCAACTGCGAAAGGTTTAGTTGCCGCCGGAATTCAAATCGGTGATCGCGTCGCAATTATGGCCCGCACACGTTACGAATGGACGATTCTTGATTTTGCAATTTGGTTCGCAGGTGGATGCGTTGTTCCTATCTATGAAACATCTTCGGCCGAACAAGTAGATTGGATTCTTTCCGATTCTGGCGCTGTTGGTTTAATCGTTGAAACTCCAACTCATCGCGACCTGGTTAACACTGTTCTTCCATCTCACACCAAACATATTTGGACTATGACTGAGGATGTTCTCTCGGTTCTTGCCGCTGCAGGTGCTCACATCGGCGATGATGAGATTGATCGTCGTCGCAGCGCGTTGCTTCCAGATACTCTCGCAACTCTTATCTACACATCTGGAACAACTGGTAAGCCAAAGGGAGTTCAACTAACTCACGGCAACTTCTTATCTGAGTGTGGAAATGTTGTTGAAGGCGCAAGTAATCTCTTCTTAAAGCCAGGTGGATCAACCCTTCTCTTCTTGCCGGTTGCCCACGTATTCGGTCGCATGGTTCAGATCGGTGCGATTCGCGCTGGGCTTCACTTGGCGCATTGCAGCGACCCAGTTGGTAGATTGCAACCAGATCTCGCATCATTTAAGCCAACTTTCGTTCTCGCTGTGCCTCGTATCTTCGAAAAGGTTTACAACGGAGCAGAAGCAAAGGCTGATGCAGCTGGTAAAGGAAAGATCTTCCGTAAAGCTGCAGATGTCGCAATTGCTTATAGCGAAGCGATGGATAAGCGTGGCTTCAATCCGCTCCTCACTCTCAAGCATGCACTTTTCGACAAGTTGGTATTTTCAAAGATTCGCGCCGCCCTTGGTGGAAATGTAGAAGCAGCGATTTCAGGAGGTGCACCACTTGGAAGTCGTCTCGGACACTTCTATCGCGGCGCTGGTGTAACAATCTACGAAGGTTATGGACTAACTGAGACAACTGCAGGCGCAACTTTGAATATGACTGGTGCAATTAAAGTTGGGTCTGTTGGAAAACCTATTCCAGGAACTTCCGTCAAGATTGCCGATGACGGAGAAGTTCTAATCAGAGGACCAATCGTTATGCGCGGCTATTGGCAGAACGATGCCGCTAATGCAGAAGTCTTCACCGAAGATCGCTGGTTTAAATCAGGTGACCTCGGAAAGATCGATGAAGATGGCTTCCTTTCAATTGTTGGACGTAAGAAAGAGCTAATTGTTACTGCGGGTGGAAAGAATGTTGCGCCAGCAGTGCTGGAAGATCGTCTGCGCGCCCATTCACTCGTAAGTCAATGCGTTGTAGTCGGTGATAACCAACCATTTATCGCAGCGCTAGTGACCATCGATCAGGAGGCGCTTAAAGGTTGGATTGCTGCCAATAAGAAAGATGGGGCAACTATCGCAACGCTGACCCAAGATCCTGATCTAATCGCAGTTATTCAGACAGCCGTCGATGAAGCAAATAAAGCGGTAAGTAAAGCCGAATCAATTCGCAAATTCACGATCCTTCCTACAGATTTCACAATCGCAGGCGGTCAATTGACGGCAAAGCTTTCAATTAAGCGACATGTGGTTGCACAGGAGTTTGCTAAGGAGATTTCTGAGCTCTTCGCTAAGTGAGCGATCCAGCACGACTTGAACTAGCGCGTGATCTTCACGATGGCATAGCGCAAGATCTGGTTGCTCTCGGCTACGAGTTAGATTTGCTCTTAGGGGCCACAGAATCAACCGTTGAGTCGCGCCGAGAAATTCGCGGACTGCGCTTTAAAGTTGATGGTCTAATCTCGAAGGTTAGGCACGAAATGTACGCGCTACGCGATCCCAAAGTAGTTACTTTCCAGGATGCGCTCAGCCAGTTGATCCACGAAATTTGTGGTGATCTGCAGGTAACCGCTTCCATTAGCCACTTCTCTATTCCAAATTCCTACCAAACTGAATTAAAGGCGATCGCAACAGAGTTACTTCGCAATGCAAAGTTTCACTCTAGGGCTAGCCATATTGAAGTCCTTTTGAGAGGAGTTGAAAATCGCACCTACTTAGAGGTTAGCGATAATGGAGTTGGAGGTGCGCAGGTGAATACCTCAGGTTTAGGACGTTTAGGTTTAGTAGGAGTTAAAGAGCGCGTTGAACAACTTCACGGACAGTTAGAGATTATCTCTACTGAGAACGGAACCCGCATAAAAGTAGTTCTGTGAGTGATGCAGTAGCACCACCACGAATATTGGTAGTTGATGATCATTCAGCTGTTCGTGCCGGCTTGGCCCGCGCCATTGAAGAAGCGCAGATGGTCTGCTGCGCTATGGCAGCAAGTAAATCTGAAGCGATGGCGCAGTTAGCGCATACCAATCCAGATGCGATGGTTGTTGATTTAAATCTACCCGATGGCAGCGGCTTGGATCTGATTCGTTGGGCTCGAAAGAATTCAAAGGAGATTGCAATCGTAATGCTCACTATGAGCGATAACGAAAGCGATCTAATTGCCGCCATGAGCGCTGGCGCAAGCGGATATGTTAAGAAAAGCGCCCCGCTTTCAGAGTTGATCTCCGTCCTAAAGAGAGCGCTACTTGCACCAAACTCATTTACCGCATCCGACATAGTTTCTGCGCTCAAGACAGTATCTGCTGCAAAGTTGTTAACGCAACGAGAAGTTGAGGTTCTACGGGCTCTGGCAGGTGTTGGAGATATCCGTGCACTCGCAAAACAGTTACATATAACCGAATCGACCTTTAAGTCTCATGTGAGTTCGATCTATCAAAAGTTTGGGGTCTCAAGTCGACTAGCTGCAATTAGAGTTGGAATAGAATCAGGAATTATTTAAATAACGAGTTAAATTCCTTTGCCCAAATCTCCCAGCGCCACTTTTCGATAATCCAACTGCGCCCGGCCGCTCCCATCGCCTTCGCACTTATTGGGTCATCAAACAATTTGATAATTGCCTGAGAGACTTCCGTTGGTGAAGTTCCATCAACGCTAAATCCAGTAACACCTTCATCAACGGCATCAGGTGCTCCCCCAGAACGTCCTGCGATCACTGGCAAGGCGCAGGAACTTGCCTCTAAATAAACAATTCCAAGACCCTCTACTTCAAGGCCGGCAAGCCGTGATCTAGAAGGCATCGCAAAGATATCGCCAGCACATATGTAACGGGGTAAATCTTTATATTGGATGCGCCCAATAAATGTCACTGCTCCCGAAAGTTTAAGTTTCAGAACCATCTTTGTAAGGTCTTTTCGGTATGGGCCTTCACCAACCATCAAAATATGCGCCGTCGGATGTTTTTCTAAGATAGCGGGCAGTGATTGAATCAAAATATCTTGGCCTTTACGGTGCACTAGTCGGCCTACGCTGACAATTACCTTCTTATCGGCGAGACCCAAATCTCTTCGCAATTGCTCAGATGTTGAATCTGGAGCAAAGTGATCAGTATCGATACCCGGTGCAATCTTGATAAGCCTTAACTTGGCTTTTGACGAAAGCGCTTTCGCAATTTCACCCTTTGTAAAATCGCCAAGATAGGTCAGATGATCAACGTTATTGCCAATAAAAGATATCGCTGACGAGAATGGCCACAACTTTGCCCACCAGACTTCATGTCCATGGGTTAGCGCGACGATATTTACAACGCCTTTTTTGCGCAGACTTCGAGCCATGACTCCAAGAGGAGCCGCCGCTCCGAAAAATAACTGTTTGATCGAATCACGCGCGATAACTTTCTTCACGTTTCGGATTACTCGTGGAGTCGGAAGCAAAATCTTGGAACGATCGCGAATTACCTCAACGCCAAAATCTCGCATCCATCCTTGATCATAAGAAGTTGTGTCACCCTGCGCGGAGGTATAGACAATTATTGATCCTTTGGGCGCGCGTTCAATCAGACCCATAACAAAGGTTTCGATGCCGCCGGCGCGGGGACCAAAGTCATTTGTGATGCAGAGAATTTTCCCTAAAGTAAGTTCAGACATTTACTTTGGTAGTTAGAGTCTGCGTGCGCCGACGAATGGTTTTCTTCCCAAGTTAGATGCGCTTGCGACTTTCACACGCGAACCAGATCGAGGTGCATGCACCATCTTTCCGCCACCCAAATAGATTCCAACGTGCGAGATTGGTCGACCAAAGAATATGAGATCGCCTGGAGCAAGATTTGAACGCTTAACCGATTTTCCATAGTTAAATTGAGCGCGCGATGAGTGCGGCAGAGAAACGCCTGCGGTCTGGAATGCACGCATGGTTAGCCCTGAGCAATCCCAATAGGTCATGCCATCGGCGCCGAAAACATATTTGTCACCGATCTGCTTCAAGGCAAATTGCAGAGCTTTTCCAGCACGCCCAGAAACTGCGCCGGCTGTCTTTGCGGCGGCAAGTGACGATGCTTGGTCAGCATCTTCCTCTTCTTGCGCAAGCCTGGCTAAACGTTCGCGATCTTCTTTCTTTAACTTTGATAAAAGCGATTCGGCCTCTGCCAACTTGGCAATTGCGCGCGCACTTTGCGCAGCCAATTTTTTCTGGGTTGCTTTAACTAGCGCGAGTTTGTCGCTAACTGTTAGCGAAGTTGCGGTAAGGCGTTGTTTGGCTGCTTGAAACTTTCGAAGCTCTACCGATTTCTTACGGGTAATTGCTTCTAGCGATCCTGCTGCTGAAAGGTAGAGCGCTGGGTCTGATGAGAAGAGAAGTTCTAGGCTCTGACTTAACCCACCGGTTTTAAACTGCTCAACAGCGATCGCGTTAAGAGATTTAGAGAGAGCATCAACGCTCTGACTTTGCACCGCAGCTTTTGCCTGAATCCCTTGGAGCTGGCCATTTAGCGAGGCTAATTTAACTTTTGCTTCCTGGGCGCCTTCTGCAGCAGTTGTGGCTTCTTCTTCAAGTTGGCGAACGCGCGCCTGAACCTGCGCCAAAGTTTGGGCAGCATCTGCGCTAGGCGCGGTAAGCAACGGGGCAACCAGCGAGATAATCGCGCTGATTAGAGCCGCCACAGAGCGCTTTGAAGTAAACATAGGGTTAAAGGCTAACGGTGCCTTATGAAGCAACTCAAACCGAAATAAGCGTGGCTGCCTGTGAATTTATTCTTATCTACGCTCGCCCAGCGGAGTTAAAGCGCAGTGGGCGGACTATTCCACGGGATGAGAGCAGATCAATCGCCTCAGCCGTTGTATCAGGAATTTCGCAGATTTCGCTGCGTTGATCTTTCTTGGGAGTTGAGAGGAGAAAAGTCAGTACGCAATCGTTGCAACCGATATCGCGAACTGCACATGAGTCACAGGTAATTATCATGAAGGAAACGATACGTCTTCGCACTGACATCTACTTTGCCGCCAGATAACCTTTCGACCATGGCCGTCTTCGCAACTCTGGTTACCGGAAGCGATGGCTCAACGACAAAAGGTGGCTCATCGCGCGCGATCACCAGCGGGGCCGATCGCACCGAATTTCTGGCACGTCGGCGCACCGCAGATTTCATCTTAATCGGAGGCAAAACCGCTCGAAGCGAGCCCTATCACCTCACACCCGTTCCAGTCGTGATCGCCTCTCGTTCAATGGTCAACGCCCTTGCCGATAACCGAAATGCCCATTGGTGGAATAGCTCACCACGTGCGGCGCTAGATCGCGGCATAAAGAAGTTTGGCAGCAACGTTTTGGTGGAAGGGGGCGCGAGCTTCATATTCGAACTAATTAGCAATCGCGCGTTAGATGGAATTTATCTAAGCATTACTCCTGAGACTGGTGGCGAAGCCAAAATTAATTTCCAAGAACTTTTAGCAAAATTTTCTGATCTTTCAGAACGCGAAGTTGATGGCACGAAATTCTTTGAGGCGCGTGGCTTAAAGGCCTAGAAGGCTGAAATTATGGCAACGCCTGCGACCGCGGCTGCAATTCCAATGTACTGAACTTTATGAAGTCGTTCATGTAAGAACTGGAATGCAAGCAACGCGGTAAAGATCGGATAGAGCGCGCCTAGAACCATCGCAAGAGTTAAGTTGCCCTTTGTCGTTGCAACTCCCAAAAGTAAATTTGCTAAGAAATCTGCAACACCGATAAAGATCAAAATCGGGCTCTGTTTAAAGTTCAAGCCGCCTAAAGTTTTATATCTTGCAAAGATTCCTAATGAAACGAATAACGTTGTTAAGCGCATCATCACCATCGTCATAAGTGCGCTGCCCTGCGAACCAATCGCCATAAAGGTAAGTGCAGTACCGAAACCACCTGCTGCGCCAAGTGCTAGAAATAGCGGCTTCAGCGGAAGTCCTTGAGAAATTTCTGGTCCACTCGCTAAGAAAGCGCCAACGATCGCAAGTGCAGCGCCAATACTTAAAATTAGAGAAAGGCGATCACCTTTTACAAAGAAGGCATAGCCGACAGGAATCAAGGCGCTTAAACCGCTGATTGGAGAGACAACTCCCATGCGGCCAGTAGAAAGTCCCGCATATAAACATATTAATCCTATATATCCAAGAACTCCAGCAAGGGCTCCAGGAATGAAATAACCATCAGGGCCAAATGCATCTGCAGAATAATCTCCAGTAACAATTACCAAACCAATTCCAAAAATTAATCCGATTGCTTGGGTTACTCCGAGCACTGCAATCGCGGGATGGCTCTTACTTAACTTGCCACCGTGATAATCCGCAGTTCCCCAAAGAGCGCTTGAGAGAAGGGCTAAAAAAGTTGCCATGGGCTTAAGGGTACACAGGCAAAAAGAGAGTAAGCGCCCTGCCTCCCACTTAAATACAGGTCCTATCTTTAGAATTAACCAGTGGATTTAAACCAATTTAATCGCATGATCGAGCATTTGCGCACCGCTACACCGCGCGCTGAGATCATCTTGGAAGAAGTCCCAGCTCCTCAAAAATTAGCCACCTACTCTTTTGCATTTACCGCAGATGTTTCAAATGGTTTGCTCGGTGATGATGAAGATGAAGTCGCATCTGGTCGATTTGTTTTGCTGCACGAACCCGGTGGACAAGAGACTTGGGAGGGAGAATTTCGCTGCGTTACATTTTTAAGTGCAGATGTAGATGAGGCGATGCAAGATGATCCGCTTCTGCCTGAAGTTGGCTGGTCTTGGCTCCTAGATTCTCTCTCAGCAGCAGGTTGCGAATTCAATGCGCCAAGCGGGACTGTCACGCGCGTTTCTAGCGCATCATTTGGAAAACTTTCACCTCGCAATGATCAATCTGAAATCGAAATCCGCGCATCATGGAGTCCAATTATCAAAGAGAGCGCAGAGATGATCAAACATATCGAGGCTTGGTGCAATCTCCTTGGCGAAGTCGCCGGACTTCCACCAATCGTCGAAGGCGTAGCGCCAATTTCTGCAGCACGACGTCGCGTATAAAACTTATTTATGAGTGAAGATAAATCAACTGCGGTAGAAGAAGTTCCGGCAGCGCCAACCTCAGTTCCGCTTTTAGCTCCCGCTAATGGAATCCCACCGGTAGTTGACACTGACCAGAAATTTGCAGCCGCTCTTGCTCAACTAACTTCAGGACGTGGTCCCTTCGCAGTCGATGCCGAACGAGCCTCCGGATATAAATACAGCGCCCGCGCTTATCTAATTCAGATCAAACGTGAAGGCGGTGGGCTTCATTTGATCGATCCGATTCCATTCGGGCCAAACCATAAGTATTTTCAAGAGCTGAATACGCTTCTGCAGAGCGATGAAGTAATTCTGCACGCCAGTACTCAAGATCTTCCATGTTTGCGTGAACTTGGAATTAATCCACAGCAACTCTTTGATACCGAACTAGGTGGACGCATTGCCGGCCTGCCACGAGTAGGACTCGGTCCACTACTTGAATCACTTATGGAAGTCTCGCTCGCCAAAGAACATTCGGCAGTTGATTGGTCGCAGCGCCCCTTGCCGCAAGATTGGCTAAATTACGCCGCCCTTGATGTGGAACTTTTGATTGAACTTCGCAATCAGATGTATACAATTCTTGAGAGTTCAAAGAAGCTCAAGTGGGCGATAGAAGAATTCCAATCGATTATTGATGCACCCGCTCCCCCACCACGCGTTGATCCTTGGCGTCGCACATCCGGGATGCATAAGATTAAAAAGCGCGATCAACTTGCAATCGTGCGAGCGCTCTGGACAGTCCGTGCCGAAATCGCTCAAGAAGTAGATATCGCACAAGGGCGTTTGTTATCAGATGCCGCAATCATTGAGATTGCAACGAAAGCTGTTGAAAAACCAATTAAGACGAAGAAAGATTTAGAGAAGGTTATGCGCCCGATTGGTCTGCGAGCGCGTTGGTTTGAAAATACCGCCACCTGGATTAACGCTGTCACCGATGCCCTTGCCTTGCCGGAGAGCCAATGGCCACCGGTGCGCACCGATAGCGACTCACTGCCTCCAATAAAGATCTGGCGCGAGCGCTTTCCTGAGAGATATGCCCCGCTCACCCACGCCAAGGCCAATATTCAATTAAAGGCCAATGAGCTGGTTATCCCCCTTGAGAACTTGATTACCCCTGAATATGTCCGCCGGATCTGCTGGAACTCCCCTAAATCAGGGGTAGCAGCCGCCTTAGCCGATCTCGGCGCCCGTCAATGGCAGATCGAGATAGTTGCTCCGATCTTGGAATCTGCCCTTTTAGAGACCGAACCTCTGGCGGTCGCTGAGAGTGAGCCTGAATCCGAGGCGCAGGCTCCAGAGCAGGTGTGAGGAATTACGCAACACTTAAGTTGCGTAAATACGGGGGTCGTTCTAGATTTAGCCCATGCTCAGCACGTTCATTATCGCCCTACGCGAAGGCCTAGAAGCCGCGTTAATCGTCGGAATTCTCGTTGCCTACATCGTTCGCACAGATCGTCGCCATTTTCTTAAGCCGCTCTGGACAGGTGTTGCAGCCGCACTAGCTGCAACCTTTGCACTCGGCGCATTTCTCTCTTTCACCTCAGCTGAATTATCCGATCGCGGAGAAGAGCTATTTGCTGGCATCACATCTTTCATCGCCGTAGGACTTGTTACATGGATGGTCTTCTGGATGAAGCGCACAGCGCGCACTCTTCGCAATGAACTTCATGGAAAAGTTGATACCGCACTTACTGGAGGCCCAATAAGCCTTGCTTTAGTGGCTTTTTTCGCTGTTGCCCGCGAAGGTCTAGAGACCGCGTTATTTGTTTACACTAATTTTCAAACGGTCGGCGCTGCATCAACTGCAACAGTTGGTTTAGTTCTTGGACTTACCTTGGCAGTTGTTCTTGGATATTTGATCTACAACCGTTCTGTAAAATTAGATCTCTCAAAATTCTTCACAGTAACTGGAGTTGCGCTAATCATCGTCGCAGCCGGCGTCTTGTCTTACGGCATCCATGAGTTCCAAGAACTTGGTTGGATTCCGGGCGTTGATGACTTCCTCTGGGATGTAACTCCTTGGATCGCAAAGGAATCAATCTTGGCATCGCTCCTAAGCGGCACCGTGGGCTTTGATACAACGACCTCCTTTATTCAATTTATCGCTTGGTCTGCCTATCTAGTAGCTGTCTTGGTCCCATACCTTTCAAAGGGTAAGAGCCAGCAGAGCGCGCCTGTCGCCGAGCAGGTGAAGGCTTAACCTTTAGCCTGTTCCACTTTTGGCTACTGACCAGTAACCTTTCTCTATAAGCCCGCGCTCGCCCTTTTCAGGGCAAGAGCAGTTGGGCGCTTAAGAGAAAGCAGTCGTAAATGTCTCGCACCGTTGTCCTAGTTGATGCCGTTCGCACCCCATTCGGAAAAGCCGGAAGCATGTACTCCGGAACGCGCGCTGATGATTTGATGGTGCGCGCAATGCGCGGCCTACTCGAGCGCAACCCTAAAGTTTCGCCAGATGCGATTGAAGATGTCGCGATTGCTGCAGCAACGCAAACCGGCGATCAAGGAATGAACTTAGGGCGAAGCGCATCACTTTTAGCGGGGTTACCAGTCACGGTTCCAGGTTATTCAGTCGATCGTTGGTGTGCAGGCGCAATGACTTCGATGACTACTTTGGCGGGTGCGATCGCAATTGGATCAATCGATATCGCAATCGCTGGCGGCGTTGAACATATGGGAAATCATCCAATCGGTGATGGCCTTGATCCCAATCCACGTTTTCTTGCAGAGCGAATCGTTGAACAAGATGCGCTCGCCATGGGTGCAACCGCCGAACGTTTACATGATCGCTTTCCACAATTAACAAAAGAGCGCGCAGATCGTTATGCGTACAACTCACAGATGAAGACTGCAGCTGCATATGCTGCCGGAAAGATTCAGCGCGATTTGATTCCAACTGCCGCACGTATTCCTGAGATGGGTTGGGGAATTGCAACAGTTGATGAGCCACCACGTCCAACAACAACTATGGAAGGCTTGGCAACGCTCAAGACGCCATTCCGCGCCGCCGGCCGCGTAACTCCAGGAAACTCATCAGGTTTAAATGATGGCGCAACTGCTGCGCTGCTTGCTAGCGAAGATAAAGCGAAAGAACTTGGGCTAACCATTAAAGCCAAGTTGGTTTCTTATGCATTTGCTGGTGTAGAACCAGAGGTAATGGGATTTGGACCGGTTCCTTCGACAATCAAAGCTCTTGCCAAAGCGGGTCTAAAGATTGAAGATATCGGCGCATTTGAAGTTAACGAAGCATTTGCTGTGCAGGTAATTGCATTTCTTGATCACTTTGGAATTGCCGATGATGACCCTCGCGTAAATCCTTATGGCGGCGCGATTGCAGTAGGCCATCCATTGGCCTCTTCCGGAATCCGTTTAGCCCTCAACCTGGCGCGCGCCTTTGAAGAGCACCCAGAAGTGCGTTATGGACTTACAACAATGTGTATCGGACTTGGCATGGGCGGCACCGTTATTTGGGAGAACCCACACTTTTCAGGAGGATCAAAGTAATGACTACCGAAATCAAATTACCTGAAGGTGCGCCAGAAGAAGTTGTCACCAACGCACTTGTCCGCGATGTTGATCTAACTCCATTTGGTTTTACTGGCTCGCTAGCGTTGATTACCTTAGATAATGGACTTGATCACACCCGTCCCAATACCTTCGGCGCTCAGTCACTCATAGCCTTAGATGCTGCGATTACCGATGCAATCGGCCGCTCCCCTGCTGCAATTGGCATTATCGGAAAGCCCTTTATCTTTGCTGCAGGTGCCGATCTTTCAGCGCTCTCATTTCTTTCTGAGCGCTCACAATCACTTGCTATCGGAAAACTTGGCCACGATGTATTTCGTCGCCTAGATGAATGCGGAATTCCTACCTTTGCATTTATCAATGGTTTAGCACTTGGTGGTGGGCTCGAAGTTGGTCTGCATTGCAACTACCGCACTCTCGCATCAACTGCATTTACTGGATTGCCT
>Ga0209768_10000362_pt1 | contig 31323 bp, 21 predicted proteins | sample LauGreSBDMM110SD_3_FD_187564 | JGI IMG/M metagenome (GOLD analysis project Ga0209768, IMG submission 187564) | Freshwater lake microbial communities from Lake Michigan, USA - Sp13.BD.MM110.SD (SPAdes) (version 2) | ecosystem: Environmental > Aquatic > Freshwater > Lake | place: Lake Michigan... | reverse complement strand
GACAAGCTTTTTTAATTAAAAAAGATATTTTCAAAAATTTAATGTGGTATACTTTGCCTAATAATACAAAGCATTACCCTTTAACGATTGAAAGAGTGAAGGAAATAAAAAATTTAAACAAACAAGGGATCGCCGTTGAAGAATTACAAGCGGTAGAGGTTACCAGCGGTAAGCCAAAAGAGGTAGAACCTGATTTTGTTGATGTGGTTGGTCAAATAAGTTTAAAGAGTTTAGAGAAAAATGATCGTCGTCGTCGCGATCAACAAAGATTCAATAATAACGATCGTCGTCCAAATAATGATAGACCGAATAACGACAGACCATATAATGATCGTCCAGGTGGGCAGAGAGGAAATTCAGGTGGTGGCAGACAGATGAATAATAATCGTCCACCGATGAATCGTCCGAACAATGGACCCACTACTCCGCCTTCTGCAAATTAAAATTTGCGTTGTCTTATTGCTTAATCCTTTTAACTTAATTGCATTTAGCTAAGCAACTATTGGTATAATTTCTCTAATTCATCCTTTGTAAAATCCATTAAAGTTTTTACATAATTGGACGAAAAATCAAAGGAGATACCCGCCGTCTGATAAAGTTCCGGTAGTGTTTTAGTACCTCCTAAACTTAAAGCGTTCATATAATTCTCCAACGCAAGTGTCGGATTTTTTTGATACTGCATCCACATCCCAATAGCACCTAATTGCGCGATACCATATTCAATATAATAAAAGGGTACTTCAAATAAGTGCAATTGTCTTTGCCATCCAATTTCACGATACTGATCTAAACCACTATAATCAATGCTATTGGTTGAAAATTCCTTAGCGATGCTGGTCCATGCCTGGGTTCGCTCCTCGATGGAATGCGTAGGATTTTCATACACCCAATGTTGAAATTTGTCAATAATGGCAATCCAAGGAAAAATGGTAATAGTTCGTTCCAATTGATGTTCTTGTGCACGATTTAAATCATGTACATTATCAAAAAAAGCTTGCCAATGATTCATCGTAAATAATTCCATAGACATACTTGCCACTTCGGCAATTTCCATGGGATATTCTTTAAATGCAGATAAGGACAATGGGTGCGCTAAAAATGAATGAATCGCATGACCTACTTCGTGCACCATGGTGGTCACATCGCTCATTTGACCAGCCGCATTCATAAAAATAAAAGGCGCCCCTGATTCCGCCAATGGACAATTGTACCCTCCCGGTGCTTTTCCTTGTCTGCTTTCTAAATCAAAATGTTTTAAGGAATCCATTTTTTTCAAACAGTCCGCAAAAAAAGGATTGATTTGTTCAAAGCAGGTTACTGATTTATTAAATAAATCCTGCCCATCTGTAAATGGGCGCAAAGGCTTTGTGCCAGCAGGTTCCGCTTCCGTATCCCATGGCTTTAAAGTGGCTAATCCTAATTTATTTTTTTTACGTTCGTAAATTTTATCAATAATGGGAAGTACATGAATTTTTATGGCCTCATGAAATTTAAAACAATCTTCCTTGGTGTAATCAAACCTGCCTAATTCTGCAAATTTATAATCACGATAATTTTCAAACCCAGCATTCAATGCCACCTGGTGTCTTTTTTGAATGAGTGATGTAAATAAATCATGCATTTCTTGTTGGTCTTGCAAACGACGATCTTGGATTTTTAAATATACCTCTTCTCTTTTTACACGATCCTCACTTTCTAAAAATTGGGCTGCTTGTTGTAAAGTATATTCTTTATCATCCACCGTAATCGTCATTCGTCCGGCAATGGTGCCATATTGTTGTTGCAAAACACTTAACTCCGCTTGTAGTGTTATATTTTCTTCTCTAAATAATTCAATGCTTTTTTTAACAGACCTTAAATAAGTAAAATATTCCTTTTCGTCCAACTCATTGGTGAATGGACATTGGATTAATTTTTTATTTAAAGCATCCGCATAAGGCTGAATTTTGGGTTGGATTTCCATACAAAAAAAAGTAAAGGCCGCTTCTAAACTTTTATCTGTAGTATCACAAGTCATTTTGATCTGTCTCCAACAAGCATCTTCACTAATAAAAGCTTCTAATTCACTCAAGTCCTGCAACCATGATTCCAGGGTCAGTTTACTGGTAATTTTCCTGTCCAATAAGGTTTTAAAATACGGTTCAAGGCTTTCCCATTGGCTCAGTTCAAAATTGGCAGGTAAAAATTGGTGGGGTCGCTTTTGAATGTCAGCAGTTCTATGCATTAGATGAAATTTTAAGTGGCAAATTTACTACTTTTACACACTTTAAAACATTAAAAATTGTCTGATACCATTCATTTACTTCCGGACCACATAGCCAATCAAATTGCTGCAGGCGAGGTGATTCAAAGGCCAGCTAGTGCCGTAAAGGAATTAATGGAGAATGCCGTAGATGCAGGTGCCACTCAGATAAAATTAATTGTCAATGATGCCGGGAAGGCTTTAATACAAGTCATTGACAATGGGAAGGGCATGAGTATGTCGGATGCCCAAAATGCATTTGCCCGACATGCCACTAGTAAAATAAGCACCATTGAGGATCTATTTCAAATAAGAACCATGGGGTTTCGTGGAGAAGCACTTGCTTCCATCGCAGCCGTTGCGCAAGTAAGTTTAAAAACCAAAAAATCCGAGGACGAATTGGGTACCTTGGTTGAAATTGAAAATAGTAAAGTAACAGCGTGTAGTTCAATTGCGCAGGAAACAGGTACGAGCATATCGATGAAAAATTTATTTTTCAATGTACCTGCACGGCGTAATTTTTTAAAGAGTAATGCAGCAGAATTAAAACATATCATTGAAGAATTTACTAGAGTAGCACTTTCCTTTCCTGAAATATTTTTTAGTTTAACAAGTAACGGACAAGATGTATATCATTGGGAGGGCGGCAGCTTTAAACAAAGAGCCATTCAAGTGCTGGGCAATAATTATCAAACAAAATTAGTAACCGTAGGTGAACAAACAGACTACTTAACCGTTTCTGGTTTTGTAGGCAAACCCGAAACTGCGCGTAAAACGAGAAGTGACCAATACTTTTTTGTGAATCGTCGTTTTATAAAAAGCGCCTATTTGCACCATGCAGTTGCGAATGCATTTGAAGGTTTACTTCCCAAGGATAGTTATCCAAGCTATATTATATACATTGATGTGGACCCTTCACAAATTGATATTAATGTACATCCAACCAAACAAGAAATTAAATTTGAGGATGATAAAATAGTTTATGCCTTTGTGCAAGCTGCGGTTAAACACGCATTGGCACAATTTAGTGTAGCGCCTTCACTTGATTTTTCATTAGATGCTAATATTCAACAATTGGATGCGATTCAAAAACCATTCACTACTGATAAAATTCAAACTGCCACAAGCAATTCATTGTATGCAGGATTTACACAAAAAAATCAATCTCATTTTATTCCAAAGTCAAGCAGGGATAATGATACAGACTGGAAAAGTTTTTTCACCAATATTCCAAGTACTTCAAGTGACACGAGTAAAATTTCAGAAACTACAACTTCAACAGAATCCTATATTGTAAAAGCTTCCTCTATGGGGTTGTATAAAGAAGAAGAAGGCTTAAGTGTCATCGAAGACGCACTTTTATTGCAATTACATAATACTTATATTATCGCCCCTACTCAAAGTGGCTGTATTATACTACATCAACAATTGGCACATGAGCGTGTATTGTATGAAAAATACCAAAAAGCAAATACACATCCACATGCCACACAAAAAAGTTTATTTCCAGTGGTATTGGAATTGAGCCCAAGTGATGCAATACTATTAGATGAAATGTTGGAGGATCTTTCCATTATTGGATATGAAATAGAATCTTTCGGAAGTAATAGTTTTATCATTCAAGGTATCCCTGCAGATGTGTTATCAGGCAATGAAAAAAATGCCATTGAATTATTATTAGAACAATTCAAACATTTTACTGGTGAAGTAAAATACAGTAAAAGAGAAAAATTAATCCGTTGCATGTCAAGGCAGATGGCTATCAAAGCGGGCCAAAGTTTATCCCAAAAGGAAATGCATAGCATCATACAATCCCTAAGCGATTGTGATATACCCAATGTTACCGCATCTGGCGCGCCTACTTATATCGAATTGAAAGAATCCTATTTGGACGGATTGTTTTCTAGATAACAAGCTTTAATTTTTTTGTGCTACTGATATCAAATAAGCCTCCACTGCTTTTCTTACACCTGCACTGGTCGGACTCATGTGGTTTGACACTAAAATTGAAAAATATAATTTTTGATTTTTCAGCGTGTAAATAAACCCACTTAATGCAATTTGACCACCTAAACTACCTGTTTTGGCATGTATTTCTCCTGGAAAGTTTTTGTAATAAGCAGACAAAGTCCCTTCTCCTCCAGTTTCAAATATATGTGTAACACGCTTTTGTCCGAATTCATCTTGCATCTTTTTTAAAATTGCAACATAATTTTCAGGTGTATTTAAATTATACCGACTTAAGCCACTTCCATCCACCCAGCGCATTTTTTGTGGTAGCCCTGCAAAATCATTTTTAAGTAGGGTGTCAATAAAAGCTGCATCATCCATCCTACCCAACAATTGCTGCGCTCCCATTAATAAAACTTGTTCTGCGAAAAAGTTGTCACTGCGGCGCATCATTATTTTTAAAAGCGAATCTGTTGGAACTGTTTTAACAAGCTGTTGTGGCAATGTCGAAAAATCATCCCCCATATTTAGTTTTACTTTTAAAGTATCTTGAAGTAAATACACAGGCAAATTGGGTTCGAAATACGAATCAAATGGAACCTGAAAATAGGTCGCTGTATTTTTTTGACCATCGGTATAAAACTGATTACCTACTAATTTCCGAGTCCAGTTTTTTTGATATACCGTGCTGATATCAGTGATGTCCTTAAAAAAGGTAAACGGCTTGATGAATAATTTTCCATTACCTTGATAAAAATGCACCACATTACCATAAATAGGCATCCTACTACGTTCTGGCTGATAGTCCTCGCCATAATCGTTCCATGCCCAGCCATTCCCCATATGTCCAAATTGGTCATTAGCTTTTGTTGGGTGAATCACTACTTGCTTATTGGTGTTTTTAATAAGTTCAACCACCGGTTGGAAGGGAAAATCGGGATGTAAAAAACTTGGGTCACCCAACGGCGTTAAAAATAAGGTATCTGCATTTTCAGCCATACTAAATCCTGGTAAGGAATCACCCAAGTATTTCAGACCGATATAAGTAGCTAAAATTTTGGTATTACTAGCGGGTGTAAAATAGTGATCGCTTTGGTATTGATCAATCCAAGTTTGCTTGGTATCATTGTATACTGCAATACCAACATGTGCCCCCTTAAGCGCAGTGGTTTGTAATAATGTTTTTTGCGCCTTTTGAATACTACAAGCACTTAATACAGTCAATAAAACAATTGAAAATAAATTGGATGGAGTAATTACTCCCTTTCTAATGCCCTTAACCATCTTTCTGGAATTTCGTTATTGGAAGCTACTAAATAATCTTTATAACTACAAGGCGCCCATTCGTTATTGTGCATTTGCATCCACCATCTACCAGTACTCTTACTTTGTAAAAAATTAGTTTCGATATCCGAGAATGCGATATGGAATTCTTTAAACCTATCTGACTCAGTTAATGGTGCTTCCTTTTTTCCTTTTTGTACCCCATCCATAATGTACCAAAACATTTGCGCAATTTGAATCGCTGTCATATTGTTGACATCTAATTCGGCTTGATAACCAAACAGCCCAATGGTGCTTGTTTTCCAACTCATACCCGCATACTGCATTAGCGTACAGGACTCTTCCCCATTAAAACCATTCGGTGTAATTAAGTTTGCAGGCGCTTGTGCATTTTGAATAGCACTAATATCAAAACTCAGCATGTGGCTATCTCTAATGACTGGCTCCATTTCCTCAATGCCTTCTCGAACCTTACCTAATCTAAAACAATCAAATCTGAGTTTATCAATGGTTTCCAACATATGTGGATGCATAAAATAACTTTGAAAACCAATATGACTATAGTGATTCAAATGATTAGGTAAGCCTGTAAATAGTTCTTCTAAAAAATGATCCCTAGGTAAGCGCGCTTCCAAGTCCAAATCAATTTTTGCATCCACTACTACCGCATTCACTAAAGTAGGTATGGAAGTATAAGCATGATATTGAGCAAGGGTTAAATCATGTGCACCTCCAATAATTACGATTTTTTTGTTTTGCAAAAGCAATTCAGATATGACTGTTCTAAGTGCCGCATAGCTATCTTGTATGCTTTGTCCAATTTTTATATTTCCAATATCGACTACATTTACCTGAGCATGCCAGTAATACAAATCATACAAAGCAGTCCGAACTGCATTTGCGGCAATATGACCATGTAAAGCATAGCCTGCCCCCCTACACTCACCTGCCCCAATAATGACAATGTCAGCCTCTGTTATATCTGGTAGGCTCCCCTCGTTTACTTTAATATGCTTTCCTAGCTGGGTATCGCGATACCCCTCATCCTTGGATATATGAGCGATATTAATAGGTTCTAAAAAATCTTTAATGGACGACAATGACATGCTAGTAGTTTAACTACAAGTATTAACGAAAAAAAGGGCCACAGATTGCATCCCTACTGATTAATCTTGAAATTTATAACCTACCCCCCGGATGGAGATAAAATGCATGGGCGATTTGGGATCTAATTCGAAATACTTTCTGAAATTTAGAATAAAATTGTCAATAGTACGTGTGTTTGGAAATACATTATACCCCCATACACTTTGTAAGATACGCTCCCTTGTAATGATGGTATTTTTATTATCAATCAATAACTTTAGCAGCATAGCTTCCTTTTTGGTTAAATGTATTTTTTCACCGTTATAAAGCCTGGCTTCAAGTAATGTAAAGTGAACTATATTATCCGAAAAAGAATACTGTTCCAAGTTATTTTGAACTGCGCTAAACCCACCTGATTTTTGGATTAATTTGGATACCCTTAATAAAAGTTCTTCCAAATTAAAAGGCTTGGTCATGTAATCATCCGCGCCAATCTTTAATCCTTGGACCCTATTGGCACTTGTATTTTTTGCACTTAAAATTAAAATAGGGGTGTTATTGTTATGTATCCGAACAGTTTCAATAATAGAATAACCATCAATACCTGGTAGCATGATGTCTAAAATAATCAAATCAAAACTAGCGCCTTGAATTTGTTGTAAAGCCTTGGGTCCATCATAAGCAGAGCTTACCTCATAACCTTCCATGGTTAAATTTAACTTGAGCGCCTCATGTAAATGCAGCTCATCTTCCACCAGTAATATAGTATGCTTAATGGTAGGCATTATATTGGAAAATTTATGGTGAAAATACTGCCGTTGGGCGCATTTGTATCTACAATAATGGTTGCTTGATGAAATTCGCTGATCTTTTTACATAAATACAAACCCAAACCAGTGCCCTTTGTTGTTCGCGTTGATTCATCCCCAATACGATAAAATTTTTCAAATATTTTAGTTCGTTCTTCCATCGGAATACCCACCCCTTCATCTTTAACTGTTAATGAAATTTTATTTTCCTTGGTGGTAAGTTGCACCGTAATCGGGGTAGATATGTTTGAATATTTATGAGCATTATCCAATAAATTATTAATCAATAGCTGTATCAACAAAGGTTCTGCTTGTATATAAACGGACGGAGTAATATTTGTAATTAATAAGCGTTGATCAAATCGCTCTTGAAAAGAATGGACTAACTTTTGAACAATGTCAGATAAATCTACGTCTTGCATATTAGATTCATATTTACCCATATCTAACTGCGAGGCTAATAATATATTATTACAAAGGGCGTCTAATCGGTGGGTTTCCTTTAATGTATTTTCAATCAGCATTTTTTTCTGCGTTGGATCTAATTCTCTTTTAAGTAAAGTTTCAATATTTAACTGCGTAATAGCAATAGGCGTTTTTAATTCATGCGTTACCGCCATCATGAAATTTTGTTGTTGATTCGAATATCGAAGTTGCTTTAATAACGACCTGTAAACATAGATTGCTCCTAATAAAAACAAAAAAAGAAAAGTGACCCCTTCGTAAATGTATTGCTTTGTTTTTCTTGCCTCAAATGCTTGAATACTTTTTACTTTTTCATATAAAGCGGGATCGTTTAATCGAATAGATTGAAATTTAACAGTTGCTATTTCACTATTTTGTTTTTCTAGCGAAACATACCACCAAACAAACGCAGCAATCATGTAGGTAAGAAAAACCCAATAAATAAAATTGACAAATTTTAATTTGCTGATATTGAACCATCTCATTTTCATAAATGCACTTTTTCTACACGCAAGCCAGTAGCCAGTATACCCAATAACGGATCTTCTCTCATGGTATGTTGCATACTAAATTGGTACAAGCCTAGCTTTAATTTAGTGGGTGTCGCATTGATTGGAATACGTTGGTCAAAAATATCATCCATTCCAACACCTAACCAACCTTTTTGGTCATCGGCTAATTGTAAATTAAGTGTCTGCTTCACTGTCGTATCTGAAGGGGACTTAGTGTTTACCTGCAACCAAATGTTTTTATAATGATAGGCATTATGGTGCCTGATAACAAAATAAATTTTATATAAGGAACTCGTATCCGTAATATTAAATTGGTAATTATTTGCCTGTTTACTAGACCATTCATGTGTAGGATGAATAGTAGTTTGTTCATATAACTGAATAGGCTCGCAACTTGTAATTAAAAGTACAAGTAAAAGAGGTATAAAAAGTTTATAGATTTTAACAACTGCCATCTTACAACACATTTAAAATTTGCTCTTTTGCTTTTTCAAGTTCATCCTTCATCATAATCACGGCCTTTTGTATATCGACATCATTGGCTTTTGAACCTGTGGTATTTATTTCTCTTCCTATTTCTTGTAAAATAAAGGAAAGCTTTTTACCCTTGCATGGATCGACATCTTTTAGCATCGCTTTAAAATAATCGCAATGATTTTTTAAACGAACTCTTTCTTCCGAAATGTCTATTTTTTCAATATAATAAATCAACTCTTGCTCCAGTCTATTTTGATCATATTTATCAGCCCCCACATGTTGCTCTAACAACTTAACCATTCCGTCCTTTATTTTGTCACGACGATTAGGTTCATGAATTTCAACCACTGATTGTTGGGCTTCAATGGCAATAATTTTTTCTAGTAAATCTTTCTCGATTGATTTTCCTTCCTCTGCCCTATGTTTAATTAAATGCTGAATAGCTTGATTTAATAACTCGAAAATCAATTTCCATTCTTCCTCCGTCAACACTTCATTCGAGGAGGAAACTACATCAGGCATTTTCAAAATGGTACTTAAAATATTTTCAATACCAATACCTAATTCATTCGCCAATTCCATAATCGGCTGATAATAGGATTTGGCTAATTCCTTATTGACACTAACAGGCTTATTAACGCCATTGGACTTTATAGTTATTGAGCATTCCACACTTCCTCTGAATAATGCCTCGTTCAATTTATTTCTGATTTCGACTTCGTAAGGCTTTAACAAAGAGGGGCAATTTAAACGAACATCGAATTGTTTACCGTTCAAGGATTTCACTTCAATTAAGCATGTTTTGTCCTTTAAAATAGCCTCTGCCCTTCCATACCCTGTCATTGAATATAACATAATAGTGCCTCTTTAATTAGTGCCTAAAGGTATCAAATTATAGGCTAGCCTCCGCCTTTTTTAAAAATCTATAGCAACACAATTTTTTACGGAAATGCTATGCTTTTAAGCTAATGGAACTGTTGGATAGGTTTGTACCAGCTTTATGGCATCTTTTTTGTTCAAATTCATACTAGAAATCATCATTTATTATTGCCCAACTATGGCCCGTTTCTTAAAATGGAATTATAGTCCCAAAATACGAAATAAAAGATTAAAACTATTTGTATTTTAGCAGACATTTTACCTCATGTACCCCAAAGATCAAATTATCGCATTTCAGGCCTTAGCCAAAGAATATTTAACAAATCCGCAAACCATTGCATTGGATAGTTTAAAAAAACTATTAAAATTCAATGAATACCAATATTATGTTTTGAATGAACCATTAATAAGCGATTATGAGTATGATCAATTATACCAACAATTACTTTTAATAGAATCAGCAAATAGTTCCTTGATCACACCCGATTCGCCAAGTCAAAGAGTGGGGAATAGTTTAAATGCCAGCTTTGTTACCATTCCACATTTGGTACCCATGTTAAGTTTGGAAAATAGTTATAACGCAGATGACTTAATTGATTTTGATCGAAAGGCAACGGAAGGAGCTGGGTATGAAAAGTTAACGTATTGTGTTGAACCAAAATTCGACGGCGCAAGTATTTCATTGGTCTATGAAAATGATTTACTCATTAGGGCATGCACCAGAGGGGATGGTGTTGCTGGAGAAGATATTACACAAAATATCAAACAGATCAAATCCATTCCATTAAGTGTTCCTTTGGGGGAATATGGAATAAAGCAAATTGAAATAAGAGGCGAAGTGATCATGAGTAAAGATGCATTTGCTGCATTTAATGAAAAATTAAAACTAAAGCAACAAGCACCACTTGCCAATCCGCGTAATGCAGCTGCAGGTAGCTTGCGCATGAAGGATCCTAGGGAAGTGGGAGAAAGAAATTTAGACGCATTCATTTACCATATTAGTTATGTACTTCCCATCCCAGGAGCAAAACTTACCCCGCTTTTACAAAGCCATAGTGGCACTTTATCCTTGTTATGGAATTTGGGATTTAGATCACCGCAAAAAGAAAGAAAAGTTATTGAAGGTATTCATCATGTAATTGATTATTGCACTTCTTTTGAAATTGGACGTGATCAATTGCCTTATGATATTGATGGACTGGTGATTAAAATTGATGATGTAATGTTGCAAGAAAAATTAGGAATGACTTCCCATCATCCAAGATGGGCCATTGCCTATAAATTTAAAGCACGTCAAGCTACCACTATTATTGAAAACGTAGAATTTCAAGTAGGCCGAACTGGCGCAGTAACACCGGTGGCCAAATTACAACCCGTAGCATTAGGTGGTGTAACCGTTTCTAGTATTTCCATGCACAATGAAGAGTACATCAAAGAAAAAGATATTCGATTGGGAGATACGGTGATTATTGAAAGAGCAGGTGATGTAATTCCTCAAATTGTACAATCTATAAGTTCCTTGCGAAAAGGCACTGAACAAATGATCACTTTTCCTACTGCTTGTCCAGTATGTAATGCACAGTTGGAAAAAGAAGAAGCCGAAGCGGTTTGGCGATGCATAAGTCCTTTGTGTAAAGCGCAAATTGTTGAACGAATCATCCACTTCGTTAGCAAGGATGCCATGGACATCAAAAGTTTTGGGGAAGCCAACATCCGTAAATTTTACGAGATAGGGATGCTGCCAAATGTACCTGCAGTGTATACTTTAGATTTTGAAAAAGTGACGCAGTTGGAAGGCTTTGGAAAAAAGAGTATTGACAATTTACAAGCTGCAATCGCTAATTCAAAAAATCAACCACTCTATCGACTTATTTATGGTTTGGGGATTCGTTTCGTAGGAGAAACAACCGCTAAAACGGTAGCATCCCAAATTCAACATATTTTAGATTTAACGAATCTTACAGAGGAGCAATTACAATCATTTGAAGATGTCGGTGTGAAAGTGGCAAAAAGTATTTACGCCTACTTTCATGAGGAAAATAATATTGAAATGATCCGACAACTTGAATCATTGGGTTTAAATATGATTCAAACCAACACCACCGCTGTGGATGGAAACTTAGCAGGATTAAATTTTTTATTTACAGGCACCCTTACACAATTAAAACGTACCGACGCCGAGGCGATGGTGGAATCAAGAGGCGGACATATCCTAGGCGGCGTAAGTAGTAAGTTAAATTACTTGGTCGTTGGCGAGGATGCTGGTAGCAAATTAGAGAAAGCCAAAAAAATAGCCTCGATAAAAGTTATAAGTGAAATTGATTTTATTGAACTAATTAATTAGTCAGATACATTTTATTCTTCTCTATCGTCATTTACGCTAAAATTTTAAAATACAAACTAAAAGTCTGAACTCGCACTTTGTGCTCAAACATGCAGACTTTTTTAACGTTTATATTTTTAAATTTCTTAACGAAACAAATCTTCGATTTGTATTATAATTTATAGTGTTTATATTTTAAAACTTATGATAATTTAAGTTTTAAAATATAAACGTTAGACTCAAAGTTCAGAAATAAAATGTATCCCACTAATTTAACAGAAACTAAATAATCCCTTTTGCGGCTAGGTACTCTGCAATTTGAATGGCATTGGTAGCAGCGCCCTTACGCAAGTTGTCACTTACAATCCACATATTTAATGTTTTCGCTTGTGTTTCATCTCTGCGTAAACGGCCAACAAATACTTCATCTTTTTCATGTGCCCATAAAGGCATTGGATAAAATTGGTCGCCATCATTTTGTTGCACCACTACACCAGGTGCAGTTGCAAGCAATGCGATTAATTCATTCAAATCAAATTCATTTTCGAATTCCACATTTACACTTTCGCTGTGTCCACCCATTACTGGAATACGAACGGTGGTCGCTGTAACTTTAATATTGTCATCTTGCATAATTTTGCAAGTTTCTTTGACCATTTTCATTTCCTCTTTGGTATAACCATTCTCTAAAAAAACATCGATCTGTGGGATAGCGTTTAAATCAATGGTATACTTATAAGCCATATCTGCAGCAGCCATTTGCCCACCTCTTCTTTCCTCCATTAACTGATCAACCGCTTTTTTACCGGTACCAGTTACGCTTTGATAAGTGCTAACCACCACTCTTTTAATTTTATATTTCTCATGCAATGGTTGTAGTGCTACTACCATTTGAATGGTGGAACAGTTTGGATTAGCAATAATCAAATCGGCAGGGGTTAATACAGATGCATTTACTTCCGGCACCACTAATTTTTTTGTTGGGTCCATTCTCCAGGCCGAGGAATTATCAATAACACGAATGCCTGCTTCTGCAAACTTTGGTGCCCACTCCAAGGAGGTGCTACCCCCTGCTGAAAATAAAGCAACGGCTGGTTTTGCAGCAATACCTTCCTCCATCGTTACCACCTTATACGGCTTGCCCTTAAATATGATTTCTTTGCCTGCTGAACGCGCTGATGCAACAGGAATTAATTCCGTTACTGGAAAATTTCGTTCCGCTAATACTTGTAACATTTTTGTTCCTACTAGCCCTGTGGCGCCTACAACTGCAACTTTCATTTTTTTATTTTTTACGTTATTATTATGCTTGTCTAAAAACTCGAAGTCCTTTTAAGGAATTTAAAATTATCAGCATTCTCTTTTCCAAGTGTTATATTTTATAAAGACTTATAAAAAGAAAAAAGCCTTCCATTTTATTGGAAGGCTTCTGAGTATATTTATTCGCATACTAACAATCAGCACCTTCCTATTATAGGGGTTTCTTAATTTGTTTTGTATGTTTATTTTTTTGCATGCTGTTACTTATTTCCTTGTTTCTAGGATACGAAAATAATTCGAATCCAACATATCACCAAATTTATACTAATTCAATATCAAAATTAACCAATTGAACGAACGATTGTATGCGCTCTTTGATATCAGCCTCGCTGATTTCGGTTAATCTTTGCGTGCCAAATTTCTCCACACAGAAGCTCGCTAAGGCGCTACCTACAATAATGGCCGACTTCATATTGTTAAATGAATAATCTTTCGTTTTAGCTAAATGCGCTACAAAGCCACCAGCAAAAGTATCGCCAGCGCCGGTTGGATCAAACACTTCCTCTAAAGGTAAAGCTGGAGCGAAAAACACTTCTTGACCATGGAACAACAAAGCACCATGTTCTCCTTTTTTAATGATTAAGTATTTAGGACCCATGGCCATAATTTTTTTAGCCGCCTTAACCAAACTATATTCTCCACTTAATTGACGCGCTTCGCTATCATTCACCATCAATACATCGACCAAGCTAATGGTATGTAATAAATCGTCCATCATAATTTCCATCCAAAAGTTCATAGTGTCCATTACAATTAACTTAGGACGCTTTTTCATTTGTTTGATTACGCTACTTTGAACACCTGGTACTAAATTCCCCAACATTAATATTTCACAATCCTGGTAACTATCTGGAACCACTGGTTCGAAATTTTCTAACACATTTAATTGTGTTTCGATCGTATCGCGTGTATTCATATCTAAATGATACTTGCCACTCCAAAAAAATGTTTTTTCGTCTTTTTTAATTTGTACTCCTTCCAAAATCACCCCTCTATTTGCCAAGGCGTCTAACTCGGATTGTGGGAAATCGCCACCCACTACTGAAATTTGCTTTACCGTGGTAAAATTAGATGCGCACCAAGCAATGTAAGTTGCTGCTCCGCCAATAATTTTATCACTTTTCCCAAAGGGTGTTTCAATGGCATCAAAGGCCATGGATCCTACTACAACTAATGACATGTGTTTTGTTTTAATTTTCAGCTGCGAAACTACGATTTTTACTGTTAAGTAAGTTGCGTTAATCCAAAAGTGAAAAAACCAATTTGTAATCGCTTGATAATCATAAAACTAACAAAAATGGCAGTTTATTTTAAAATATCCTCTATTTTAAAGAATTAAATCTATAATTTTATACTAACAAATTGATCAAAAATTTAGAAAATGGCTAGAATTAAGACAGAAAAAAACGGATCACGAAAGGATGTAATTGTTCGTAAAGCTGCAACCCTATTTAGAGAAAAAGGATATAAAGCTGCAAGCATGAGAGATTTAGCGGAGGCTGTTGGGGTGGAAGCTGCAAGTTTATACAACCACATAAAATCGAAGAGCGAGTTATTGCACGAATTAGTATTCAGTGTAGCCAATAAGTTTGTATTAAAAATGGATGAAATAGAATCTGAAAATATTTCCTCCCTTGAAAAAATGGAAAAATTATTACGCTTCCATATTACCGAAATGATCCATAATTATGAGGAAGTGTATGTAAGTGACCGAGAGTGGAAGCACTTATCTGACCCTTATTTATCCAATTATCAAAATCAACGAAGAGTATACCGCAAAAGGATTGCAGCTATTATTGAAGAAGGGATAAGAAACAAAGAAATCAAAACTATTGATGCCCCAACGGTAGTATTAATTTTTTTACACGCAGTAAGTGGTATTGAAAGTTGGCATCGTTCTACCAAAAAAATTACAGCGACCGAATTGGAACAAAATATGGTCACTATCTTGATAGATGGATTAAAACTTGCTAAATAAACTAGCGCAAAAGCTTTCATTTAATAAAAAGCCACCTCAGTTAGGATTATCTTAACTTCGCGCCAAATAGTTTCCCGTGTCTGAAAGAAATAATTTCATTGATTACATCCGTATATTTTGTCATAGTGGGCATGGTGGCGCAGGTGCGCGACATTTAATGCGCAACAAGCTAACTGCCAAAGGTGGTCCTGACGGTGGCGATGGTGGTCGTGGAGGCCATATCATTTTAAGAGGCAATGCGCAATTATGGACCTTATTACACTTACGTTATTATAAAAATGTAATCGCAGAGGATGGGGAAGGTGGCAGTAAAAATAATTGTACCGGAAAGGATGGTAAGGATATTATCATTGAAGTACCATTGGGTACCATTGCAAGAGACGAAGAAACTGGTAAAGTAGAAGCAGAAATATTAACAGATGGCCAAGAAATTATATTAGCCAAAGGAGGCCGTGGTGGTTTAGGTAATTCTAATTTTGCAACACCCACCAATCAAGTTCCCGAACATGCACAACCAGGAGAGGATGGTATTGAAGGTTGGAAACAAATTGAATTAAAGGTATTGGCTGATGTGGGTTTGGTGGGATTTCCGAATGCTGGAAAATCAACACTCCTTTCAGTGATTACTGCAGCAAAACCTAAAATAGCCAACTACGCTTTCACTACTTTAACACCGCAACTAGGTATGGTGGCGTATCGCGACAATCGATCATTTTGTATTGCGGATTTACCCGGTATTATTGAAGGCGCTGCAGAAGGCAAAGGTTTAGGTCATCGCTTTTTAAGACATATCGAACGAAACGCTGTTTTACTTTTTATTATTCCTTCAGACAGTAATGATCATAAAAAAGAATTTGAAATTCTTAAAAATGAATTGGCAGAATTTAATCCAGAGCTTTTACAAAAGGAATTCATCATTGCCATTAGCAAGTCGGATTTATTAGACCAAGAATTAACAGATGCAATTGTAAAAGAACTTCCTAAAGATATCCCGCATATATTTATATCATCTGCTATACAAAAGAATTTAGTAGAATTGAAAGATTTACTTTGGAAGGCATTGAACAAGCCTATCTAATTATTGCAAGCGTAATAAGTATAAAAAAGTGAATACTAAAAGAATTTAAAGAGCCACCCCGACATATCGGGGTGGCTCTTTAATAAAATCATTAGAGAATAATTATTAATTAGACGCTGCTTTCGTAGCCTTGCTTCTATTATTTTCGTCTAAGATAGATTTACGCATACGCACTGATTTAGGCGTTACTTCAATACACTCATCAGATTGAATGTATTCCATACACTCCTCTAAAGTGAATAATACTTTAGGCGTAATACGCACACTATCATCAGAACCACTCGCACGGTGGTTGGTTAATTTTTTCATCTCGACCGCGTTGATATTTAAATCACCTGGCTTAATATGCTCTGCCAATACTTGACCTGCATAAATTTCCTCACCTGGTTCAATAAAGAAACGACCTCTGTCTTGTAATTTATCAATAGAGTAAGCGGTGGTTAATCCAGCAAATTTTGCTACCAATACACCATTGCTTCTTCCAGGAATAGGTCCTTTCCAAGGCTTGTATTCATTAAAACGGTGCGCCATAACAGCTTCACCTGCAGTTTGTGTCAACATTTGAGAACGAAGTCCAATTAATCCTCTTGAAGGAATATCAAACTCTAAATGTTGCATAGTTCCTTTTGATTCCATAATCAACATTTCCCCCTTCTTTTGGGTCACTAAGTCAATTACTTTACCACTAAAATCTGCGGGTACATCTACCACTAATATCTCAAAAGGCTCATGTTTTTTACCATCTATTTCTTTTACCAATACTTGTGGATTTCCTACTGTTAACTCATATCCTTCACGACGCATAGTTTCCACCAATACACCTAAGTGTAAAATACCGCGACCAAATACCAAGAAACTATCTGCACTATCTGTTTCTTCGACACGTAATGCCAAATTCTTTTCAGTCTCTTTCATTAAACGATCACGGATGTGACGAGAAGTTACAAACTTACCTTCCTTACCAAAGAAAGGTGAGTTATTAATACTAAAGGTCATACTCATCGTAGGCTCGTCAACGCTAATTACTGGTAACGCTTCAGGATTTTCAGGATCAGCAACGGTATCACCAATACTAAAATCTTCTAAACCTACCACGGCACATAAGTCACCAGAAACAACTTCTGTTACCTTACGCTTACCCATTCCTTCAAATACGTATAATTCTTTTACTTTATTTTTCTTTAAGCTACCATCCGCTTTTACCAATACAATATTTTGACCTTCTTTAATGGTGCCTCTTTCCACTTTACCAATGGCAATACGACCTAAGAAAGAAGAATAATCCAAGGAAGTGATTTGCATTTGTGTATGTCCTTCCTTAACATCTGGTCCTGGTACATATTTCAAGATACCATCCATTAAAGGAAAAATATCTTCACATTGCGTTAAGCTATCATTGAACCAACCATTTTTACCACTACCATAAAAAGTAGGGAAATTTAATTGGTCTTCGGTAGCATCTAAATTGAAAAACAATTCGAATACTGCATCATGTACTTCGTCAGGACGACAGTTTTCCTTATCCACTTTATTGATAATTACAATTGGTTTTAAATTCAATTGTAATGCTTTTTGTAAAACGAAACGTGTTTGAGGCATGGGACCTTCAAAAGCATCCACTAATAAACAAACACCATCTGCCATTTTTAATACACGCTCAACTTCACCTCCAAAGTCACTGTGACCTGGTGTGTCAATTACGTTAATCTTAACGTCCTTATAAGTTACTGAAGCATTTTTACTTAAAATGGTAATTCCTCTTTCACGTTCTAATTCATTACTATCCATAATTAAGTCCCCAGTTTCCTGGTTATCTCTGAATACTTTAGTAGCGTGCAAAATTTTGTCTACCAACGTAGTTTTACCGTGGTCAACGTGGGCGATAATAGCGATGTTTCTTATTTCCATGTACTGTTTTGAGGCTGCAAAGGTACAAGGTTTAAGGCTCCTAAAAAAACAAATGGAGGAAAATGGAGTAATAAGATTTACACCCTGATATATATCTTATATTTATTTAATATATAACCCAATAGCCAGCAAACCAACATAGCAGTAAATGCAAATCCCATAGAACCCCAATAGGGGGCTAAATTGGCAAAGGTATTTTGATAAATCCAGGTGTACAAAGGTATGCCACTAGGGCCATGAATCAGGTATAAGGATGCGACGAGCAATTCAGAGAAAAGGTAAATCACCAATGGATTTTGTCCAAAAACAGTAAAAAAGCTTGAAAACTGTAATTGTCTTTGTAGTTCGACCCGATAAATGATGGTGGCAATGATGACCATATCAATACCCACCGTTAACATAACAAAGGAACTGGTCCAAAGCTTTTTATTGATTGGGAATTGGTAATTCCACATGAAGGCTAAAAATATAAACCCTGCCCCCCACATAAATAATAGGGCCAAGCCCTCATAAGTCTTTCCTTGTTCTTGGATAAACTTACCTACACGATAGCCAATCAATACATTCACAATGGAAGGGATTGTACTTAACCAACCCTCTGGGTCAAAAGCAAATCCTTCTCCATGGTATAAATGTGATTCCCCCATTAACCAAGTATCTAATTTCAAACCTGCATTACCTTGTATACTATAGGGATCACCGATATCTCCAAACTTGAATGAAATATACCAATACAGTAATAATAATACACCAGACATAATCATCACTACACGCTCATGCATATAATAAGCAATCAAGGAAGCAAAGCCATAACAAAGTGCAATACGTTGCAAAACTCCCATAATACGTGTATTCACAACACTCCCTGTGAAAGGAAACCAATACATTAAATAGCCTATTAAAAATAACAAGGCGGTACGTTTTCCAATTTTTAATAAAACATTGCTATTATTTAATTTAGCCCAGGTAGGTTCAATAAAACTTAATGAATTTCCAACAGCAAATAAAAAGGAAGGAAAAACCAAATCAGTGGGCGTAAACCCATGCCAGCTCGCATGTAAAAAAGGAGCAAAAGTGAGCGAAGGATCCCCTGGTGTATTGACAATGATCATTAAACAAATGGTCATTCCTCTAAAAACATCCAAGGATAAAAATCTTTGATTTGTCATAAGCTTCCATTTCACATTAAAAAGTACAAAAAATTAAACTTGTATAGGATTCAAGTTTAATGACAACCAATGATGACTAAGTTAATCAATTTTTCGTTTATGCTTGCTTGATACATAGGTGTATACTGCTGGAATCACAAATAAGGTAAGCACTAATGAAAACATCAATCCGCCTACGATAACGGTCCCAAGTGGTTTACGACTAGTTGCAGCAGCCCCAATGCTGATGGCAATAGGAAGTGCGCCTAATGCCGTTGCTAAAGTTGTCATTAAAATAGGACGGAATCTTTGTGATGCAGCTACAAGCACTGCTTCCTTTAATTCCAAACCAGCCGCTCTTTTTTTATTGGCAAACTCAACTATTAAAATACCATTCTTGGTAACCAATCCAATCAACATGATAATTCCAATTTCTGAGAATATATTTAGTGTTTGTCCAAAAAGCCATAAAAATATTAATGCACCCGCAATCGCCAAAGGCACAGTAATCATAATAATAAAAGGATCCTTGAAACTTTCAAACTGTGCTGCAAGTACTAAATAAATCAAGATTAATGCTAACACTAATGCATACGCAATATTGGAGGAACTCTCTTTGTAATCTCTTGATGGACCACTTAAGGCTGTTTGGAAAGATTCATCTAATTTTTCTTTTGAAATACGTTCCATTGCAGCAACGCCATCTCCAATCGTTTTTCCTTCCGCTAATGATGCAGAAATTGTTGCTGAATTAAATCGGTTGTAATGGTATAAGCTTGGCGGATTACTATTTTCAGTAATGGTTAATACACTTGAAATAGGAACACTCTCGCCACGGCTATTTCTTAAATATATTTTATTAATATCTGCGGGTGAGTTACGATCCGCTCTAGGCACTTGCGTTATTACTTCATATTGACGATCGTTCATAATAAAATAAGCCGATCTGGCACCACTGAATGCGGATTGCAATGCTTGAGAAATATCAGCAGTGGTTAAACCTAAATCACGCGCACGCATACGATCAATATTTAAATCAAATTCAGGTTTATTGAATTTTAAATTCACATCCACATTTTGAAAAGTTTTATCTTTTCGTGCAGCATCTAAAAATTCAGGAATGACATTGCGTATTTTTTGGAAATCCAAATTTTGAATGATATACTGAACGGGTAAGGACCCTCTAGAGGAAATACCTACAGAAATAGTTTGCTCTTCCACTACAAATACCCTTACATCTTTGAATTTTTTTAGCTTCTTATTTAAATCATTTACAATTTCAGTTTGACTTCTTTTGCGTTCGTCTAATGGCACAAATCCAATCCTAGCAGAAGCACTACTACTTCCACTTGAACCACCATATCCAGGCACACTGCCCCATGTAAATGCATGTTCCGGAACGGAGTCCTGAATCAATCGAATGGTTCTTAATAAATTACCGCGCATATCCTCAAAGCTTGTCCCCTCCTGCCCTGTCATCGTAACACGCACTGTGCCCTTGTCCTCCATAGGTGCTAACTCAGATTGAATATTGGTTCCAATTAAAACAATAATACCCACACATGCTACAACAATCACCCAAGCCATCCAACGTATTTTTAAAAACTTTGCCAATAAATTTTTATAGCCATTTTCCATGCCTTTAAAAAAAGGTTCAGTTTGCTCATAAAACTTTCCTTGTTTGCCATCCTTACGATTTAAATACACATTCAACACAGGGGTAATGGTCAAGGAAACAAATGCGGAGACTAAAACAGCCCCTGCCACTACAACGCCAAACTCTTTAAATAAGGAGCCAGTAAAACCTTGTAAAAATATCACCGGCATAAACACCACTGCCAGTGTAATGGAAGTTGAAATTACAGCGAAGAAAATTTCCTTACTGCCTTCTCTGGCTGCATCTTTTAAAGGCAAGCCTTCTTCTAACTTTCTAAATATATTTTCGGTGACCACAATACCATCATCCACCACCAAGCCTGTTGCTAATACGATCGCTAATAAGGTAAGTACATTGATAGAAAAACCTGCCAAATACATAATAAAGAAAGTAGCAATCAAGGATATAGGTATATCTACTAAAGGTCTAATCGCAATCAACCAATTTCTAAAAAAGAAAAATATAACCAATACCACTAATGCAAATGAAATGAAAATAGTCTCCTTTACTTCTTCTAAAGCCCTGCGTACATTTTTAGTATTATCAATAGGAACATCAAATTCAATATCCGTTTTATTTGATTTCTTAATTTCTTCCAAACGCTTATAAAATTCATCGGCAATTTTAATGTAGTTAGCGCCAGGTTGTGGTGAAAGTGATACCATTATCGATTGCGCACCATTATAATAAACAGCTTGATCTTCTTGTTCAGGACCTAATTCTACTTTAGCAACATCCCCTAATCGAATAATTCCAGCAGCATCCTGCTTTAATATGATATTTCTAAAATCAGCTTCAGTCGTTAAGCGGCCTAATGTTCGTATAATGTATTCTGCTTTAGTCCCATTAATTTTTCCAGCAGGTAGTTCCACATTTTCTTTGTTCAACGCCACTTGAATATCATTAAAAGCAATACCAAATGCATTTAATAAATCTGAATTGGGGAATATGCGCATTGAATAACGCTTACCTCTAACACTCACACTACTCACTTCATCAATCGTTTGGAAACGCTGCTGTAATACATTCTCTGCATACTCCGTTAATTCATAAACACTTTTTGATTTACTTTTTACAGTCATTAGTACGATAAAATCCGAACTCGCATCGGATTTAGAAACTACGGGCGGACTACTAATATCCTCAGGCAAACTTCGAGAAGCCTGACTCACTTTATCACGCACATCATTGGCTGCAGTCTCTAAATCTATCCCCAAATTAAACTCAACTGTAATATTAGATGATCCAACAGAACTGGAAGAATTAATGGTTTTGATACCAGGTATACCATTAATTGATTTTTCAAGTGGTTCTGTTATTTGACTTTGTATTACCTGCGAATTCGCACCAGAATAATTTGTCTGAACATTTATGATGGGTGGGTCAATGGCAGGATATTCCCTTAATGCTAAAAAAGAAAAACCAACAATACCGAAAAGTACGATGGCAATATTCATTACAGTAGCAAGTACTGGTCGTTTTAAGGAAAGTTCAGATATATTCATCTAGTATGACTTAATATAAAATTTATTTTAATGCACTATTTAGTGATATCGGCAAGCTTCACAGTTTTACTAATTTTAACATTACTGCCTTGCCTTACAAATAACATTCCTGAAACTATAATACTGTCACCCACTTTTAATCCTTTGGTAATTTCAACAGAGGAAGTTGTACGGTAACCAGTTTCAACGTCAATTAGTTTTGCGATACCCCCTTGTACTATTGTTATTTGCTTGCTACGAGAATCCGGTATAACCACATTGGCAGGCACTATAATGGTTGGTTTTTGCATATTTTCTCCAAGCATTACTTTTACATAGGAGCCTGGTAATAACTTTCCTTGTAATACAGCCCGCACTTTAATATTACGTGTAGACGCAATAATTTGAGGCTCAATGGCAATCACACTAGCCGTAAATTTTGCATCACCACCACCAATACTTTCAATTTTAACTTTTTTACCCACTTTAATAAACCCTTGATAAACTTCAGGTAAAGTAAAGTCCACTTTTAATTGATCAAGTTTTTGAAGCGACGCAATGGTGGTTGTAGTATTAATGAATGCCCCTAAACTAATTTGTCGTAACCCTAACAAACCTGTAAATGGCGCTTTGATAATTGTTTTATCAATTTGTGATTGAATGAATGCAATGTCCGCCTTTAAACTTTTTACTTGTTGTAATGAAATATCATAATCACTTTGATTAATTCCTTTTACATTTAACAATTGCTTATTGCGTTGCTCATTAATATTGGCTAATTCTAATTGGACCTTTATTTTTTCAAGTTGTGCTTGTAAATCAGCATCATTTAATTTTGCTAAAATAGTGCCCGCTTGTACCATTTTACCTTCGGGGATCTGTAAAAAAACAACGCGTCCATTGGTTTCAGGGTGAAGATCGATATAGTCGTTTGCCAACACAGCACCATTCACCTCAATTTGCTTATCGATAGTTTGATTTTCGATCACAGCAATATCTACAGAGACAGGCATATTCGGATTGAATTTGTCTACCGACTTAGGCTTTTTAGAACATGCAACCGCTAATAAAGTGGCACATATCGCAAATAGATGTAATTTTCTCAAAACAGTTCAATTTTAGCTATTAAAGATAGCTAAAAAACACTTTTTCTAGAAACTAAATAGATGAATGGCAGGGCTTTATTCCCCTTTTTTATAAATAGCAAACCTTTTCTGTATAAATAAGCCTAATTCTAAGTCATTTAGCAAGGCTAACACCGCATAATCTGGCCTACAATATTCCATGAATTTATTGAGTTCGGCCCCTTCTAAATGGGTCAGTTTTTGAACGAATCTTTTGGTAAAGCGGTAGTTAATGTATTTGTCCTGCTCCTGAGATATTAACCTGTTTTGTAAGAATTGCAAATTGCGATTTCGCTTCACACGGAACATATTAATAATTTCATCTAAATCAAATCCAATGGTTAACCCATTTGGACCCAACAAATTTTGATTATTACTTAGTTTTAATCCGGGGGCAGAGTAATTAAAAAACTTAACATAATCTGCTCTGTTTTGCATTGAGTCCAATTTATAATAGGAGTTCCGAACACGCACTTCGGGTAAATCATACCCTGTTACATGAATCATTATATTAAAATGTTGTAAATCCTCGATAGTATCAATGGTATACTTTTGCGTTCGTTTCCCAAATAAGGAAAACCAAAGAGAATCTTTTGCTTTAACAAGAATTTGATAATGCCCTAAGGAATCAGTGATGGCGCGATTTGCAGAACTGTAAACGATCACGGACTCAATGGGACGCCTACCTGAAATATCATATACATTCCCACTAATAGCTACCGATTGGGCATTTAAATTGGCAACAAAAATGAAAATAAAAAAAATGAACGCCGCAGTCCTCTTTTGCATATTGACTACAAACTTATGAAAGGATTTATAATTATAGCAATTGCAGGATTATAATTAACAGGTTTTTACCTTTTAAAATAACAAATAAACTACAGTGCCAATGCCAACACAGCTCAAGGCAATCCACTGTGGTGCTAGCTTTTGATAATACAATAAAAAAGTACTTGCCAAAAATACAATGGGGAAAGTAATCCAATGAATGGCACCACCCATTTGTAATTGCATGACCACATCCTTTAATAAATAAAAAGTAGACCCAATCATGATCCCCACGATGCTTGCATTAATACCTTCCAATGACCGATAAAAAACCGCATACTTTTGTAATTTTTGCCATAATGGGAAAAAGAATAACACAATTAAAAAGCTAGGGAAAAAAACGCCCACGCTGGCAATCACTGCGCCCAAAATTTGTCCTGAAATTCCCCTTTCCTTTAAAACAAGAGCACCTGTATAACTGGCTATCGAAAAAATGGGACCTGGTATGGCTCTAACAAAACCAGAACCCGTTAAAAATTCGGCACTCGTTAATTTTAATACGTCTCGTTTATTTTTTTTAACGACTGCCGATTTTGGTCTAGAAACATACTGTTCATACATGATTGGAATCAGTACATCACCGCCACCAAAAACTAAACTTCCGAAACGATAATTGTTTTCAAATAAGTTAAATGCTTTACGGTACTCCCAATTTTGTCTGGTTGCTTGTTCTGATAAAAATCCTGCACCAATAAATAAGAAGATAAAAATAAACAACCCACTCCACTGCACTTTTTTAGGCGGGGGTCCGTCATTTGGAATTCTTTTGCCACTAAAATTGGTGATAATACCTGCCAACATAATGATGATAGGAATGGTCCAAGGTGTTTTAAATCCGATATAAGTGATGATGGCAGTTGCTAAAAAAATAAAAAACGTAATCGTACTTTTTATTACTTTTTTATAAAGCAATAAAGCTGCGCTGGCTAAAAATCCAACGGCCATCGGTTGGAGTAATACCAAGCTTTTTAACCCTTGCGTTAATTCAAAATGAGTTGTGATGATGGCCAAGGACGTCATTAAAATGGTAGCAGGTAGGATCCAAACTAATAGCGTAATGAATGCAAGTGTTGTCCCCCCTCTTTTATAGGCGATTAAGGTAATGGTTTGTGTAGCCGAGGCACCTGGCAATAATTGACAAAACGCATTGTATTCCAACAATTCCTCTGAAGTGACATCTTTTCGCTTTTGAACAAATCGGTTTTGCATTAAAGCAACGGCCACCTGTGGTCCCCCAAATGCAGTCATACTGTAGCTAAGTACAGCACGTAAAAAAGGGATATGGCGTAATAAATACAAATTTGTTGATTTACCTAAAATTAATTGTTTTTATAGATACCCCCTATAAAAAATACCCAGTACCACCCTTGTTATTGCGATTGCCATTTTTATAATTAACTTTGCAGGCAGCAATCACACCTTAATTCGTTTTATTATGCGTTTCCCCCTCTATTTTATGCTACTGCTTCTGTTAAGCAGTTGTGCACAAAATAATTATAATAAGTTTTCCCCCGTTTATGAAAAGGAAGCTTACAATGATGTACCAGATTATAGTAATTTAATTTATTGGGCAGCGCATCCAAATAAAAAGGATCCTTCGGATAGTTTACCTGTTTCTTTAGCAGAGCAATACCAACCTAGTGAAAAAGTAGATGTATTTTTTTTACACCCGACCACTTACTTGGATTCAACAAAACCTTACGGATGGAATGCGTCATTGAAAGATATAAAAACCAATATTCAAACTGATTATACCGCCATTTTAAATCAGGCAAGTGTATTTAATATTGCTGGTCGTGTTTTTGCACCAAGATATCGACAAGCACATATAAAAAGTTACTCGCCTGTTGGTCACGCAGATACACTAAAAGCAATAGTGGCTTTTGAATTAGCTTATCAGGATATAAAATCGGCATTTGACTATTACATGAAAAACGAAAATAAGGGCAGGCCCATTATCATTGCATCTCATAGTCAGGGATCAACCCATGCCATGAGGTTATTGAAAGAATATTTTGATAATAAGCCACTTGCGAAAAAATTAATTGCTGCTTATATTGTTGGAATGGCCATTAACCCTGCTGATTATGTGCAGCTAAAGCCATGTGCGACACCCAGTTCATTAGGTTGCATCTGCGCTTGGAGAACTTATAAAGAAGGTTATACACCTGAATGGATCAATCAAGAAAAATATGTTTCTATCGTAACCAACCCATTAAGCTGGAGTGAAAAAATAACACAGGTTGACAGAGTACAAAATACAGGATCTGTATTGTATAATTTCAAGGCCATTACCCAAAAAGTAGCAGGGGCTTATAATCACGGTGGTATTTTATGGACAAAGAAGCCTAAATTTTTTGGAAATTTTTTATACAATACTTCTAACTACCACTTTGCAGATTATAACTTATTTTATTTAAGTGTTCGACACAATGTTGCTGAAAGAGTAAATACTTATTTAAGTATTGGTGAAAATTATAGTAATAAATAATCGGCCTCCTAGTTTCCTACTACGCTCAAAAACTTAATGCGCATAATTTTTAGCTGCTCCCAGCTATAATCATTTTCGCTTAATTCTTCTTGTGCAATTTGCAAAGAAGAAGTGTCGCAATTTTTGAAGTACTCTAAAATTTCCGCTTGGTCATATTCGTCTAACCATTCGTCAATAGCGTAATCCAAGTTCAATTTTGTTCCACTCGCAGCAATCGTTTCCATTTCCTCTAACAAAGCCTCTAATTTTAAATCTTTATTTTTAGCAATCGTTTCTAATGGAATTTTTTTATCTACATTTTGAATGATGTATATTTTATTATTCGATTTATTGGCCACGGATCGCATAATAAAATCATCCGGTTTTTCAATACCATTTTCTGTTACATATTGGGCGATCAATTGAATAAAGGGTTTACCATACTTGATAGCTTTTCCTTTACTCACGCCTTGACATCTTTCCAACTCTTCTAAAGTAGTAGGATACAATGTTGCCATATCCTGTAATGAGTTTTCTAAAAATATGACAAAAGGAGGTAAGGCGATTTTTTTTGCCTCTGTTTGTCGTAAACTTTTAAGCATTTCAAATAATCGGTCATCCGCTGCAGCACTAACTGTGGCTTCACTTTCGCTATCATCGTCTTCGGCATTTTCGTCAAACACATTGTTCAAAGTCATGTTGAACTTGGTAGGTTTTTTTAAATACTTTTTTCCTTTCGCCATCACTTTCAATAAGCCATATTCTTCAATATCTTTTTCAATAAATTGTTCTAGCATCGCTTGACGTATCATACTATTCCAAAACAAATTATCGTAGTCTTTACCAATACCAAATACGGATAATTTTTCATGTCGATATAAACCAATTTGCGGTATATATTCTCCTGAAATAATTTTCACCACATAATCAGCGGCAAACCTTTCGTCTAAAGCTTGTATCACCTGCAACAAATTAACCAATTGTGATTTTGCTTCAAGTTTTTCTTTTGGATGTAAGCAATTATCGCAATTACCACAATATTCTTCTGGCCAAGCCTCGCCAAAATAATGCAATAAACTACGACGTCTACATACACCACTTTCAGCAAAAGCAACTGTTTCATCAATGAGCTGCGAGCCCACTTCTCGCTCACTTAAAGGCTTATCCTTTAAAAAGTGTTCTAGCTTGGAAACATCTTTATGCGAATAATATAAAATACAATTTCCTTCTAATCCATCTCGACCAGCGCGACCTGTTTCTTGGTAATAATTTTCAATAGATTTAGGTATATTATAATGGATTACGAATCGAATATCTGGTTTGTCAATACCCATACCAAACGCAATGGTAGCAACGATTACCTGCACATCTTCATTTAAAAATTGATCCTGTCTTGATGCCCTTAGTTTTTGATCCAACCCTGCATGATAAGCGACTGCTTTAATATTGTTAGCTAATAATAAATCGGCCAACTCCTCGGTCGTCTTTCGATTTAATGTATAAATGATACCGCTTTTCCCTTTGTGCCCAGAAATATATTTTACGATACTTTTTACAGTGACTTCCTTTTTTGTTTTAGGCTGTACCTCATAATATAAGTTAGCGCGATTAAATGAAGAGATAAGCACTTGTGGATCACGCAATGCCAAATTTTTAACGATATCGCTTTGTACTTTAGGCGTGGCAGTTGCAGTTAATGCAATGATAGGGATGGTTGCATTTATTTCCTCCATCATTTCCTTTAAGCGTCGGTATTCTGGTCTAAAGTCATGGCCCCATTCTGAAATACAATGTGCTTCATCCACTGCAAAAAAAGAAATATTCAAATCACTAAAAAAATCTAGATTTTCTTGCTTCGTTAAAGTTTCAGGTGCAACATAAAGTAATTTTGTTTTTCCACTTAACAAATCCTCTTTAACGATTTTAATTTGACCCTTATTTAAAGAAGAATTTAAGAAGTGGGCCACCTCTTCGTTTTCACTATAGCCCCGAACCAAATCCACTTGATTTTTCATAAGTGCAATTAATGGCGAAACCACAATTGCACAGCCAGGTAATACTAATGCCGGTAACTGATAACATAAACTTTTGCCTCCGCCTGTAGGCATGATGACAAAAGTATCACGACCACTCATTAAGGACATGATTGCAGCTTCCTGCGTGCCTTTAAAATCAGAGAACCCAAAATTGTCGGATAAAGCGTTTAAAAGCGCTGCTTTATCAATGGATCGGTCATTTTTTATTGCTTTGGAGGTCTTTGATATCGTTTTTTTAGTCGTCGCCATTATAATTATCTTAAAATCAATCTTTTGTATAAACTACAGTACATTTAAGTTAGCGAAAATAAGGCAAGAAAAGTTCAAATGGTGGTCCTTTTTTTTAAAAGCGCCTATTTTAGCATTTTATTAAAAATTGAGCTGTAAACTAATTGAAGTATTAACTTTGTGCGGCTGGAACTGACAACCGATATAGCATATCATATCGCGTTAATGAAGGCAGTGAATTTTAGTAGCTAAAATCAAATATGAAAGAAAATATTATAACCATTGCAAAAAAGGCATTAGCTATTGAATCTGAAGCTTTGGTTGAATTAAACAACTATATCGATGCCTCGTTTGAAAAGGTAGTCACTGCTATTTTAAATAGCAAAGGAAGGCTTGTTATAAGTGGTATTGGGAAAAGTGCCATCATCGCTCAAAAAATGGTAGCCACTTTTAATTCTACGGGTACACCCGCTTTATATTTACATGCAGCCGAAGCAATTCATGGGGATTCCGGGATGATACAAACCAATGATATTGTTTTAATCATAAGCAAAAGTGGAGAAAGTCCCGAAATTAAAAATTTAGTGCAGCTGGTAAAACAATTTGGGAATACCATTATTGGCATGGTGGGTAACAAGCAAAGTTATTTGGCTACGCAAGCTGATTTAATGATAGATACAACTGTAACAAAAGAGGCTTGCATCAACAACCTAGCACCTACTTCCTCCACCACAGCGCAAATGGTGATGGGCGATGTTATTGCTGTATGCTTAATGGAATTAAAGCAATTTAGCGTTTCGCAATTTGCACAATTTCATCCAGGCGGAAATTTAGGCAAGAAGCTTACCTTAACCACCCAAGATTTGGCTAATACCAATAGTAAACCGGCTGTAAGAAAAGACACAAAAATTAAAGAGGTCATTATTGATATTTCAAAAAACAGATTGGGTGCAACTGTTATCACAGATGAAAACAATAAGGTATTGGGTATTATTACCGATGGGGACATTCGTCGTATGTTGGAGCAACATGATAATATTCAGCATTTAATCGCGCAAGATATATATCATACTAATCCTGCAACTATTGCACCAAATGCACTAGCAGTAGAAGCTTTGGCGATCATGGAGCAAAAGGATATCAGTCAATTAATTGTAGCTGATAATAACCAATATATAGGCATGATTCATATTCATGACTTAATGAAAGAAGGAATTTTATAAATTTAACTAGCCATTCAGTGTGTTTAATTTCACACTCATAAAATAATTTAAGTAGGTATGAAAAACAAACATCATTACGTTGCCATCATGGCGGGAGGTATTGGAAGCAGATTTTGGCCAATGAGTAGGACCTCCTTTCCAAAGCAATTTTTAGATGTACTCAATACCGGTAAAACATTAATTCAATGGACCTATGACAGGTATACTCAATTTATACCTGCTGAAAATATATTCATAGTGACTTCGGGGGAATATGTTGACATTGTAAAAAAACAATTACCCAACTTACCTGTTGAAAATATTTTAGCGGAGCCAAGCAAAAAAAATACAGCACCCTGTATTGCTTACATTTCATTTAAGTTGGCGCAAATTGATCCAGAAGCTTGTTTTATTGTGGCGCCTAGTGACCACTTAATTTTAGAACAGGATAATTTTGAAAAAATTAGTTTGCAGGCACTTGACTTTGTTGCCAATATAAAAGCATTAGCTACATTAGGCATAAAACCAACACACCCCAATACGGGGTATGGCTATATACAATATGAAGGACTTGAAGTTGCTAAAGGAGTATTTAAAGTAAAAACATTCACGGAAAAACCTGATTTAGAAATTGCAAAATCCTTTTTAGCGAGTGGCGATTTTTTATGGAATGCAGGTATTTTTGCTTGGAAAGTGTCCACCATACTCACTGCTTTTGAAAAAAATCAACCAGAGATGTATGAGTTGTTTGATCAAGAAAAACAGCACTTTAATACACCTGAGGAAGCAAAGGCCATTCAAAAAATTTACCCACAGTGTACTAATATTTCCATTG
>Ga0209768_10000359_pt1 | contig 31481 bp, 31 predicted proteins | sample LauGreSBDMM110SD_3_FD_187564 | JGI IMG/M metagenome (GOLD analysis project Ga0209768, IMG submission 187564) | Freshwater lake microbial communities from Lake Michigan, USA - Sp13.BD.MM110.SD (SPAdes) (version 2) | ecosystem: Environmental > Aquatic > Freshwater > Lake | place: Lake Michigan... | reverse complement strand
GGTATGACTGGTGAAACAGGTCCTACTGGTCCTACTGGTAGAACAGGTCCTACAGGTCCTACTGGTCAAACAGGTCCTACAGGTCCTACTGGTCCTACTGGTAGAACAGGTCCTACAGGTATGACTGGTGAAACAGGTCCTACTGGTCAAACAGGTCCTACTGGTATGCAAGGACCTATTGGTAATGCTGGCGGAATGATATTATATTTTAATTTTTCAGATAATTCTAACCCTGCAGTTTCTTCTATTGGTAGTAAAGATTTGAGTCCTATACCAAAATTGAATCCTACTACTTATAAACATATTTTAAATTCAGACAATAAAAATACAACACAAAACATTTTTTTAAGTGCACCTATTACTAGTATTACAAATATCGCCCCTGGCCCCTTTAATATTTATTTATTTGTATCAGCAGAAGGAAATTGTAATATAACAGCTACTGCGCACATCGTGAAGAATATTAGTGAAGATCCTAATCAAAATGGAGTGCCTTTTTTTGATGTTTCTACTAATATTATACCGGGTGATAGTAAAACAAAATTATACGTACTTTTGGGTTTAATTACTAGCGAATTTAATGTAACATCTGAAAATAGATTAAGAATTATATTAAAACTAACTGATACATCCACTTCAAACAATAATGTAAGTATAACATATCAAACTACAAATGCTTATAGTTATTTAACTACAACATTACCATTGTTAGGTCCTACTGGTCGAACAGGTCCTACTGGTTCGACTGGGCCTACTGGTCGAACAGGTCCTACTGGTCAAACAGGTCCTACAGGTCCTACTGGTCATACTGGTCCTACTGGTAGAACAGGTCCTACAGGTCAAACTGGTGAAACAGGTCCTACTGGTCCTACTGGTCCTACTGGTAGAACAGGTCCTACTGGTCAAACAGGTCCTACTGGTTCAACTGGTCCTACTGGTCCTACTGGTAGAACAGGTCCTACAGGTATGACTGGCGAAACAGGTCCTACTGGTCCTACTGGTCGAACAGGTCCTACAGGTATGACTGGTCAAACAGGTCTTACTGGTTCAACGGGTCCTACAGGTCCTACTGGTAGAACAGGTCCTACAGGTATGACTGGTGAAACAGGTCCTACAGGTCCTACTGGTAGAACAGGTCCTACAGGTATGACTGGTCAAACAGGTCCTACTGGTCCTACAGGTCCTACTGGTAGAACAGGTCCTACAGGTATGACTGGTCAAACAGGTCCTACTGGTCCTACTGGTCCTACTGGTAGAACAGGTCCTACAGGTATGACTGGTGAAACAGGTCCTACTGGTCCTACAGGAAGAACAGGTCCTACAGGTATGACTGGTCAAACAGGTCCTACTGGTATGACTGGTCAAACAGGTCCTACAGGTCCTACTGGTTCTGTTGGAACAGGTCCTACTGGTTCAACTGGTCCTACAGGTAGAACTGGTCCTACAGGTCCTACAGGTTCTGTTGGAACTGGTCCTACTGGTTCAACTGGTCCTACAGGTAGAACAGGTCCTACAGGTTCTGTTGGAACTGGTCCTACTGGTTCAACTGGTCCTACAGGTAGAACAGGTCCTACAGGTGCTGTTGGAACTGGTCCTACTGGTTCAACTGGTCCTACTGGTCCTACTGGTAGAACAGGTCCTACAGGTATGACTGGTGAAACAGGTCCTACTGGTCCTACTGGTCCTACTGGTAGAACAGGTCCTACAGGTATGACTGGTCAAACAGGTCCTACTGGTCCTACTGGTCCTACTGGTAGAACAGGTCCTACAGGTATGACTGGTGAAACAGGTCCTACAGGTCATACTGGTCCTACTGGTAGAACAGGTCCTACAGGTATGACTGGTCAAACAGGTCCTACAGGTCATACTGGTCCTACTGGTAGAACAGGTCCTACAGGTATGACTGGTCAAACAGGTCCTACAGGTCCTACTGGTCCTACTGGTCCTACAGGAATAACTGGACCTACAGGAACTAGTTATTGGAGATCAGAAAAATCAGGAATTTATTATAATGAAGGAAATGTGGGTATAGGAACAACAGGTCCTCCTAGTAGCAATTTACATGTATTATACACTAAGAAGAATGGATTAATTAGTGAAAATGCAATAGCTCTTGATAATGATGCAAAATCCTATTTACAGCAAAACCAAATACCTAGTTACACAATACTTGGTCCAGCAGGAAGTGGAAGTGGTATATATTTTTATATGAGACAAAATACTACAAGCACATACAGATGTATTTTACCAACAAATTCTTTTTTTACCGGACAGCATGCAACTTTTCCAAGTAATCTAGATTTAAAAAATAATATAGCAAATTATGTAGGTTTAATTGTAAGTTCAAACGATACAGGATATACAAGTTATTATAATGGAACAAAATATACTGGAATAGATGCAATCCGTATTTGTGAAGCATTGCCAAATTGCAAATTATCAGACAAAGACAACGACAAAGCAGTATTTGGTGTTGTAACAAATCAAAAAAATGATGAATATTTTGATACAGATGGAAATGAAGTTTTTGATAATTTTAATGATGGATTTGACAAAAATTTACAAGATCGAATTCGTATTAACTCCTTAGGAGAAGGTGCTATTTGGGTAACAAATATAAATGGAAATATTGAAAATGGTGATTATATAACCAGTTCAGTTATTCAAGGATATGGAAAAAGACAAGATGATGATATATTACATAATTATTCAGTAGCTAAATCGACCATGACTTGTGAATTTGTATTAAATTCTCAAATGTATAAAACAAAGGTGATAACATATAACAATACAATTTATATAGCCGCGTTTGTTGGTTGTACATATCATTGTGGTTAATCTACAATATTTCTATATAAAATTGATTACGAAAATCAGTTTAAAAGTAACATCATAATTTAATATATGGAGCTTTCTCAAGAACAACAACACGCATTCAATAAATATGTTCAAGGTGAAAACATATTTATTACGGGGCCAGGCGGCACTGGTAAATCAGCTCTCATCCGAGCCATTTATAAGCATGCTTATTCGCGTTTCAGAGACATCCATGTCACTGCCTTAACAGGGTGTGCAGCAGTTTTATTAAATTGCAAAGCAAAAACACTGCATTCATGGGCTGGCATAGGACTCGGAAATGGCTCTATTGAGCAGCTTGTGACAAAGATAAAGAAGAATAAATTTGCCAAGACGCTGTGGAAAAGTAGTGAAATATTAGTAGTAGATGAGGTAAGTATGCTTTCACTGAAATTATTTAATGTCTTGAATGAAATTGGCAAGGTGATAAGAGGAAATCAGAAGCCATTTGGTGGTATTCAGGTGATCTTTTCAGGTGATTTCTTTCAATTGCCGCCTGTTGGCGATACAAATGAACCAGATACGCAGCGATTTTGCTTCGAATCTGACGACTGGAATGCGGTTTTTCATCGTGACAGCCAAATCCAGTTGAAAAAGATTTTCCGTCAAACAGACGAGACTTATGCAGCCATTTTGAATCAAATCCGTGAAGGCAAAATTAAGCGCAAGTCGAATGATTTGCTCCTTCAGTATGTAGGGCGTTCTTTTGACGCAAATTTGGTTGCCGAGCCAACGAAATTATATCCTACAAGAAACAAGGTAGAAAATATTAATAATACAAAGATGTTAGCTCTTGAAGGTGAAGAGAAAGTGTTTTGTTTGAAACAATTAAAGGATTTAGAGATGACAAAATCTGACAGGGTGCGTCGTGCTGAATTTAATGATAAGGATATTCAAATGGAGCTCGATTTCTTGGCAAATAACCTGATTTGCGACAAGGAAATGATGATAAAAGTGGGCGCCCAAGTGATGTGCATTATTAATATCCAGACAGATACTGGTATGGAAGTCTGTAATGGCTCGCAAGGAATTGTTACTGGATTTTGTCAAACTACAGGCATTCCGAAAGTCAAATTTAACAACGGAATTGAACGCATTATGGAGCGACATATTTGGCCAAGCGATAAAATACCTGGTATAGGTGTTAGTCAAGTGCCGCTCATTTTGGCGTGGGCTTTAACCATACATAAGTCGCAAGGTGCAACCATGGATGCAGCGGAAATTGATGTCGGATGTGGTATATTTGAATGTGGTCAAACTTATGTGGCGCTGTCGCGAGTCAAGACGCTGAATGGTCTGTATTTGACTTCATTTGATGCAACCAAGATACGCATAAATAAGAAAGTGAAGGAATATTATGATTCACTTACGCTTTATAATCAGACAAAAGAAACAAATGAAGAAATCTATGTGCCGGTTGTAGTTGCAGAACCGGTTTTACAAGAAGAGGATTTACCGGAAGCTAAAGTTGCGGCCATACCAATGGCAGAAATCTCCTTTTAAGAAGTCCCTTTGTGAAATGTGGAATAAAATTGAAAGTAATATAATATTAAAAATAATATATTATAAATTATGATTTCCTTACCAAGAGTAAAATCAACCAATTCATTAAATAAATCGGTTTCCAATGAGAATTTATTGGAATTAAAGAAATGTGTGTCAAAAGAAAGTTTATTGGAATCCATATTAAAACCAGTGGTAAAACCAGTGGAAAGCAATGTTACGTTTTTATCAGAACAAAAAATATTTCCAGATGAAGAATGGCAAATTCCGTCTCAAAGTGGCCTGCGAAATAGTGAACCGATTCTTCCATCTTATTATTTGCAAAAAATTGTAGGTCTTCTCGATGAAGATGGAAAACCTGTCAAATATATTAACATAGATTATCTAACTATTATTAAAGACGATATTCGAAACTTTAGAAAATTAAATAAATACCAAATCCGTTATATTACAACACATTTAGATGATACAGCAAAAAATGAAATCATTGATGAATTCATAAAAATATCTAATTTATATATTGATGTTATTAGTGGCTTGTAAAATAAAATTGATTTATTTAAAAGCAATTTAAAGACGGCATACTATAAACAAGGATTTCATCAAAAATGAGTTGTGACTTTTACTTTGAACAATGCCTGGTTATTGAATATACTTCATTGAACGGACATATTTGTAAAATACTAACAAATAAAAAGAGAGAAAAGGGATTTATAGATAAATATGTTCCAGGTTCTGATAAATATAAAAAGAAATTAGTGAAAAAAATAGCAAAATTCTCATACGTGAAAATGATTTACGAAAAAAAAGCGTGGACAAAACAGGAATATCAGACAAAATATGAAGAGAGAATAAGAAAGTTGTTCCCAGAAATTAGGGATTTTATTAAAATATATAAAGATTCAATTGCTTGGCCAAAATGATTTTATTTTGAAAAAAAATAACTCAAAATAAAATTGAAATTTTAAAACCTTTTTTAATCAAAGGTACAATACAGAGAATCGTATACAATGCAACATGAGAGATATATTAATGATAACTACAATCCTAATAATGTTATTCTGCTTACAAACATTGATACAAATGCAAATTCTCAACGAATGGAAACAGCAAATCATTTACCTGATGAAAACAGACCTGATATTAATGAACTAAACATACACATTTATCGTTTCCAGTTCACGGATGCGTTTAACAGAGAGCTATATAACTTCGCAAAGGTCCATCAATACGACCATCGTAAGGTATTTAAGGAGGCATGGGAAGTTTGGCTCGAAGAAAACGAAAATATAGTTACAAGAGAAGTCAATAGACTAACCAACATGGATTATGATGGTGATATTATTGACAAAATGTTTAAATCGGCACGCTATTATTATCGAAAAAAAGGCACCGAGAAAAAGGCACTAGCAGAAAGGCGCGATTATGTCAGTATGAGTAAAGATTTCCTTGTTGCGATGGATAATCACATCAAAAAAGGTCTTTTAAGTAAAGATTATAAGCCATCTGATGGTTTTGATGGGTTTTGCAATGTTAATCTCGATTTACTGAAAGAAGAAGTCCAAATGTTATGCAAGAATGGTATTGTCAATTCTGCAGAAATTAAGCAAAAAATAAAAAAAACATATAAAAACAGATATTTCTTAGTTGTTAGGCAATATTCATAGCAAAGAAACATTTAAGATATTAAATAATAAAGGAAAAATGACAAATTAAATAAATAATAAATGAATATTGATATCTATGGTTTAAAGAAACATTTTTTGTGTAAAAAATTAGATCAGGCTAATCAAGATAAAAAAAGAATAAATAAGACTAAAATCGTAAATTATTGCTTTTATTCGATAAATGAAGCCACTATTAGTAATAAAATTAAGAAAATACCTTATTATTCCAATAATTATTCTATTGTGATTTCTTTTGATTTTATCAATATTACCAGTATAAAGGAGCAAATTATGGAAAAAGTTGAATTTTTAGATGAAAGTAAGAAATATTTATTATTTACATATTCACCTTTTTCCCTGACTTTTGGTGATTTTTTAATTCAGTTTACAGAACCTAAATTGTTTATTTTAAATATGATTACAACATTTTCTTACCTTTTACAGAGTTTAATACAATTACAGGACCAAAACATTTGTTTTTTCCAATTAAGTCCTGAAAATATTGTATTTACGGAGGAACTAAGAGAGAATCCATTATTGCATAATTTTCAGCTGTCTCTTCAGATTTCTAAGCTGAATGTAGAATATATTAAAAATATTATAAAAAAAACAAAGGATTATGGTTTTAAACCATTAGAAGTACATATATTGTTCTATTTAATAGAAAATAGTCTGGAAACAATTTCTTATTCTTTTATTGAAGAGATTGTTGAGATTTTCATGAAAAATTTGAGTATATTATCTTTTTTCTCTGAAGGCTATCGAGAGAATTATAAAAATGCATGTATTTTATCATTAAAAAAATACGTGAATATGCCTAAAAATGAGATTATTTTGGATATATTGAATTATAGTGATAAATGGGATATATATAGTATTAGTGTCCTCTATCTACATATTTTTGCAAGCATTTCCAAGGTTTTCTCTCTAAAACAAACTTTTATAAGTAAAATTACATTGGAACTCTCCAAAAATATACATCCTGACCCTTCTAAAAGGGATACTCTTATTGAATTGTTAGATTCACATAATAAGTTGTTTGATTCGCAAATGGATTGGTCTTTTGTAAATGACATTGATGCTGGAAAAATACGTGATTTATGGGAAATTTTGGAACAATAATTAATAATGTCTTCTTCGACGTGTATGTGCATTTCTTGATTTCTTTGATTTGGATTTTCTAAACTTTTTAGTGGGTCCCATAGAACCCATCTCTCCCTTGCGCTTGCTGGCATCTTTTAATGCATTCTTGAACTCATAACTTGAATCAGTAGATTTGCCTTCTCTGTAGATCTTTTTTACAAAAATATTCCATAGACTAAGTGCTCTTTTTCCTCCTTTCATTATATATTAATAAAAGATAAAAACATGTATAGTGCGATGAAATATATTATTTTAAACCAAATATAATATAATGGAAATTAGTTTTGATTTAGATGTAAATAATTATACGATAGATGATTTATTACAATTTTTTAAATTAGACACCAACTTCAATCTGAATGATTTGAATAAAAAAGAAGAATTGATTGTTACTGATATTATAAATGTAAATTCATATAGCTCCAAATACAAGGTCGATATTATTCAGTTTATAAAATTGGCAAAAGATATTTTGATGAGTCACTATAATGAAATAGAAATTAGCAATGAAATGAAACGTAGCTTTAATAGAAATTTGCTTACTAGTAAAGAACCTAAAGTGGGTCGTATTATTAATCCGGTATCTCCACATCAATCTTTGGAAACACAAATTATACCCAACGATGGTGTAAATGGATACAAGTATCAAACTACTACCAGTGTTTATGTATTTAATACTTGTGCAAGAGAGAATTTCTTTGGTTCATTATCAACCGACGCCATCTTTTATTTACCAGTGAAATGGAAGAATGCTATTTCTATCTCTCTTACTGCTGCCACTATACCGAATGTTATGTTCACTTTTAGTGATGATTTAGGAACTAATCAGTTGTATATTAGAGAAGATACAACAGGTCTTTCAGGTGTTGTTGTTTTACCTGAGGGTAATTATGTTGCTAATGATGCGTCCTTATGTGCTGTTCAAGGAGGAGTTAGTTTTGCCGCCGCTTTAACCACCGCTATTAATAGTCAATTGGGGAGTGGTTCTCGTTTTAAAGTACTTGTAGACCCTGTTACCAATTTTGTAACCATTACAAATACGACAAATACGTTTACAATGAATACAATTAAAAAAACAGACACCTTTTATTGTCGGCCATTTAACACTCAGGTTATAAATGATGACACCCTATTTACAAAGACAAAAATACCGATAGGTTATAATAAAAAATGCAAACCATTGCCGTCGTTCTGTTATCAATACACCAAGACGAACATAGATGAAACTACTGATAAATCATTGCTTAAACCATCATTATATTTTCAAACAATTGGTTATTTTATGGGATTTCGAGAGATTATTTATAGTGGAGCAAAATCATATACATCAGAATCGATATTTAATAACCAATATTCTAGTTATTTATATTTTGGATTGGATGATTTTACGGGATCACAGCAAATCAGTAATACATTTGGTATATTGAAAAATGGTATTTTAGACAATAATATATTGGGAGTCATACCAATGACATCCAATACATTCAAATTAACATTTGATAATAATTCAAATTATATTTATAAGAAGAGAGAATATTTTGGTCCAGTAGATATTGCGAAGATTGGTATTAAGTTATTGAATCAATATGGTGAATTGGTTAATTTGAATGAAACTGATTTTACATTTAGTATTCAGGTTACTTCTCTCTATGATATTAGTAATTTTGATAAGTTTCCTGGATTGAGAACACCTGGTTTCGTATAATATCCACCTTTATCCACCTTTAAAAAAGGTGGAGCCAAATCCTACAATTTTACTTTAAGTTTTGCTCTACTTTTCAAAAGTAGACCAAATCCTACAATTTTACTTTTAGTTTTGCTCTACTTTTTCAAAAGTAGACCAAATCCTACAATTTTACTTTAAGTTTTGCTCTACTTTTTCAAAAGTAGACCAAATCCTACAATTTTACTTTAAGTTTTGCTCTACTTTTCAAAAGTAGACCAAATCCTACAATTTTACTTTTAGAAGGTGTTGATTTTTATTTCTCATTCACAATAAGTTTTTTACCATAACTATACCATAAAAGAACAGAAATAATGCTACCAACAACAAAACCATTTCCAGCACTAGAAAGCGATTTATCAATTAAATAATAAAATGCCAAAGGAAAAATAACATAGGACAACACAATGTAAAACACCATGACGCCCATAAAAGTAGACATTTTCGAATCCATTATATTATATTGTATTATTTAAAAATAAGAAAAAAATATTTGACTCCACCTTTCCAAAAGGTGGAAAAGGAAGTATTTGGATGTAATTTTGGCTCCATCTTTCCAAAAGGTGGAAAAGGAGGGATCATAAGGGAACCTGGGTTCCCTTAAAAAAAATTGAAATAAATACAATACAATTAAATAAAAGCACAATATATTAGCTAAAATGGTCAAAAATGCTGGTGGTAATAAAGCAAAAGGTTTTGCACGCAAGAATTTAATAAAAGGGGCTCATGCTTTAAGAGCATCAGAAGACCCTGCGGAAATATATGCACAAGTTGTTAAATTAATGGGAGGCGCAATCTGTCGAGTAAATAATTTAAAAGGACAAGAAATGACTTGTCATATTCGCGGAAAGTTTCGCGGACGTGGAAAGCGCGATAATACCCTTATATCAGGCACATGGGTGCTTGTTGGATTGCGAGAATGGGAGCATGAAGCCAGCGGAGATAAGTTGCTAAATTGCGACTTGATTGAAGTGTATTCAGATTCAGATAAAGTTCGCCTTAAAAATTCAATAACAAGTGTGGATTGGTCTAGATTTATTACAAATGATACAAAGTCTATTGGTGCTTTAGTAAATGATATAACAAATGATATAACAAATGATATTGAATTTGCTGACGATAAGACGCAAGAATACAAGGAGCTTATCGAGGCACATTTAGCTGCTGGCAAGAGTACTATTATCACAACTGATGATGGTAAGGAAGTCGATGTGGATGATATTTAAATTTAGTAGAAAAGTATTTAGAAAAATGTATTGTTTATAAATTTTTTATTTTTAAACTCTTACTAATGTATGAGTACATCTCCTCCTACAGGACGAATGTTAAAATATATTTATGAAACAGCTATGCATTCTAGAGTACTGACGCGTGACAATACAGCAAATGGTTTTACATCAAATTGTTGGGTTCTTCGTAAAATATTCTTAATCATAAGGGCATTACATGAGCTTTATGGTGATTGTTTTAATGATGATGAATTTGGTGAAATAGTAAGAATATTAATAGATTTAATAGGAAGAAGTCCTGAACATGTTAAAATTTTTTTAAGAAGTAAAATACCAGAATACGTAATACCAGAAGCAGTAAAAGAAGCATTACGCAGATTAAATAAAATACAAAATAGACAATTGGATGATTTATTTGAATCATTATCAGAAGGTGAATCAGAAGGTGAATGGGAAGAAGGTGAATCAGAAGGTGAATCAAAAGGTGAATCAGAAGGTAAATCAGAAGGTGAATGGGAAGCAAAAATTGCCAGCATATTATCAAGTAAAAATATACTTTCACTTGATTTTGTCAAACAAAGTTTTATCCCACGTAATTTTGCTGGATTGCATGCTACACATCATTCATTTATGATGTTTAGAGATGAAGGTAGAGATGAAGGTACAGATGAAGGTAGAGATGAAGGTAAAGGTGAATTATATGTTGCAAGTGGTTGGGGTGGTGAAACGAAAGATGAAAAATATTTTTCTGTTCCATTTCAAATTACAAAATGTGAAGAATATGAATTTACACAATTTTTAAGTGTTTTTGGATGGACACAATGGAGAGAAATTGGACCTCGACCTTCTGGACAAGAAGGAGATACACAAGAGGAAGAAGATACACTAGAGGTAGAAGATACACTAGTAGAAGATTTATCTTCACCTAGAAAAAAAAAAAAATCAGAAAGCGAAGAAGAAAGAAAAGAAAGAGAAGAAAGAGAAGAAAAGAAAGAAATTTTTTTTAATTTTTTTAGAAAGTTTTTTTTTAATAATGCACAACAACATGGAACACAAATGGACATATCAGTTATTAATGAAATAATAGAGGGATATTGGAAACAACGAAGAAATTTTGCATTTTATCATTTATTTTCACACAATGATGATGTTCGTTTTGTAATAGAATCACTACAACAATTTTTATTTGAAGTCCCACGTAAATGTGAAGACCCCGATTTAGGAGACTCCGACACCGATTTAGGAGGTAGTAGAAAAAGAAAAACCAAAAAGCATTCCAAAAAGCATTCCAAAAAGCATTCCAAAAAGCATTCCAAAAAGCATTCCAAAAAGCATTCCAAAAAGCATTCTAAAAAGCATTCTAAAAAGCATTCTAAAAAAATAAAATAGAAATATAATATAATATGGTAAATACAAATTTATATGAAAGTTTTTTTCCAAGTCAGCAAAAAGCCGGCGCCTCTTTGTCTCACAATTTGTCTTCTCTTTTGTTTGAAAAGAGAGATTTATTAACAAAAACATTTGCAAACTTAATTGTTCAGCTAGGAATTACATATTATGCTATGGAAAAGTATTCGGAAGAAAAAGAAAAAGACAAAAAGGATAAAAATTTAACCATCCTTGTTATCATTTATTTATTTGCGTTTGTAATTGTGCTAGGATTTATTCCCATGCCAACATGGTTGAAATTAATTTTATTTTGCGGCTTCTCTTATGGTGCAGGATATCTTTTATCAAATTTAAAAGTAATTGCAGGTGAAGAGGTTATAAATACTGCAATATTAGGCACCATGAGTATTTTCGGAATCATGTTTGCTTTGGGAGTATTTATGTTATTGTCTGGTATAAAGTTGGGATTTAGAACTGGGCTAATTCTATTTTATAGTTTGTTATTCTTGATTCTCGCAAGAATCGTCAATTATTTTACTACACAATCGTCAACATTTGCAAAAGGTTTAACCATCTTTGGATTACTATTATTTTCTGTTTACATTATTTATGACACAAATACGATATTACAAAAAAATTATAATGGTGATTTTATTACTGCTTCTATTGATTATTATCTCGATATCATTAATATTTTTGTAAAACTAGTCAGCTTAAATAATGATCAATAAGTGAAGAAGAGGATGACCTTTATTTACGCCCATTTATTTTCGCTACACAAAAGCCTGCTAGTGCAAACAACGCTATTAATTTCAAATCATGATCTGGCTCTGGTGGTTTAGTATTTGAATAAAATTGTCTTTTGATTATCCTATTTGTGTTGAACTTCTTTTTATTATTTGCAAATTTCTCTCGATTTAGTTTGCTATTGAAGACAATTCTCTTCATAAATACTAGATTTGGATTCATAATTATTATCTTATTCAATTGTATTTTCATTAAAAATCATATTATTGTTTTCAATTTTTTTAAGTATTTATAAAAATTGAAAAAAAATAATACGTAAAAGTTAGAAAATCATGTGTTGTGAAAGTATAATAGCAAGAATATGGAGACTTACCTTGTAAATTGTTGAATATTATAATTGTTTCAACGAAACAATAAATTTATCGCAAAATAGACAAAAATTTATACCATGAACCGAGAGCAATTCTCGCAATCTCTACTAGAAGCGAGAATTAAAAAGTCCTGCAATAGCAGTAGCCACCTATATAAAATAATATATCTGAAGCAGTTTCAACTGAACCAAATATAAAATGCGACCTCCTATAAAAATATATATCACACAATAATTTACTCTACTAGATGAACTAATCAAAAGGATTGCTGTAAGGAGATATATAAATATATAGAATGTCTTTATATACTTTCTTTTTTATATAAGGCATATGTGTATAATATAATAAGAAATGACTTAAATGTATCACTAGTATATACTATATATTTATACCCCATATACATATTTTATTTACATCATGTTTAAGAATAATTCACGTTTTGCATCATTAGTTGATGATTCATCTAGTAGCAATAAATCAGTCTTTGGAAAAAAAAACAATGAAAAGAAGAATAATAAAAAAGAAGAACCAAAGCAAGAACTAAAGATAAATGATTCTAATTCTTTCAAAAATGATAGACCCGTGTTTCAACAGCGAGATAATTACAGGACACCTTATGGTAGAGACAAGGAATTTATGGAAATGTTGGAAAAGCAAGAGCAAATGAGAAAGGTTGAAGAAGAAAAGAGGAAGGAAGAGGAAAAAAAAGCTTCTCTATCAATAGAGAGTTTTCCTGAGTTGTCACAAGTTTCTGTTACGAAACCAGTATCTAGAACTAATTTCATTGAAAAATTGAAGACGAGTATAAAGATCGAAAAGCCTATAAAACATATTGTCAAGCAAGGTTGGGTAGAAATGAGATTCGACTCTCTAACAAATGAAATTATTAGAAAATCAAACTTGGCACCGACATATGTTAATTGTGAAGCAGATTTAGCCTACGAAGTGTTGGACAATTTAGCATATTTGCATGAAAAACGGAGTGCCGAATATATTGATAATTGGGGTGAAGATGAATGGGAAAAAATGTTTTTATTTCCGAATTATGATTACAATTATTTCGATAAATTAGATGAAATTTATGCGAAAAACAATCCAAATTCTGATGAAGAATATCAACAATTTTCAGATGAGGAATAGAAAATAAATTAATGTAATGGAAAGATATTAGTTTAATACTATAATGTATTATATAAACATTTTTATAATAGATTATGGCTTATAAAGAATTAGAATATACAGAATTAGAAGAGAGAAATCAAGATTTGGATGACGAATGGATAAACAATTTCGATAAAATAGACGATTTATACAAAGACTTTTATAAGGATAATGTTTATTTTGTAGATTTGAAGGTTGTATATGTTAATCGGTCGAATGAAATTGAAAAGATAAAACAGGCGCCTTTTTTAATGTCCAGACCAAATTGCATAACACGTGAAGAAATTCTTGAAATACTTAAAAGATCGGCGCTTGAAGATAATAGAAAATATTCATTATTATCCATATTAAGATACAATATATTGTTGGAACCAGATGAAATTAAAGAATATTTACTTAATTTGCAAGGTCATGATGATGATGATACAAATTATTTAAGTATTATAAAAAACATCGACACCATATACTTTGAAAAAACTATCAATATGTTTCAAGATTTAAATGAAATCATACTTATTTTTTATGAAAAATCAAATGAGTTAAAAAAAACCGACCCTAATACGTGCACCAAGCGTGTGTATTTAGGAGATTCTTTAACTAGTAAAAGGAAAACAATTAAAAAACGATATAAAGACTAAATGATAAATTATAGTAACATTATAATGGCAGCACTTGTGAACGCACTCGATAATTATACACCACAGCAAATCGGCGAAAATGGTCACGTTGAGTATGGATGGTCGAATAGTATCCAAGAGAACATTGTCCAGTTCTCATTTCAGGTTACTAGGACAACTGATTCAGGTCTTGTTGGCTTGAGTTATCTCTTGTCCGGAATGTTGACTACATTGAAGCATCAATTGGCAAGTGAATCTTTGCCTGAAAAAGAAGTCGCAAAGGGTTTATTGACCATTCTTTACAAGATGATCGGTCAGACTCGCGATATTGTAGATGGTAAGGGTGAGTGCGCCTTATCATATATGATGTTGCATACTTGGTTTCCTTTTTTCCCGCAGCTAGCATTGTTCGCGTTGAAGTGTCTAGTAGATCTTGACGACAAAGCAGTTCATCAGTATGGGTCCTGGAAGGATCTAAAGTATTTTTGTGCTTACTGCAAGAAGCAAGGTGAAGGAATGGATTATCCGATGATTCAGGAGGCTATTCGTCTTACCAATGAGCAGTTGCGTAAAGATTCAAATGCACCTTTGTCTGATATGACTTTGGTTGCCAAGTGGGTTCCCAGAGAAAAGTCCAGTTTTGGATGGCTTTACCAAGAGCTTGCAACTGACTACTTTAATGAATACATGGCTACTGCTGATAACGAGCAGAGAAGTGTCAAGGCTGTCCTAAAGTGCAAGACCGATTATCGTAAATTGATTTCTTCGTTGAATAAGAAACTTGATACCCTGCAGATTAAACAATGTGCAAATACATGGTCAGATATTGATTTTAATAACGTTACTTCAGTTTCACTAGGAAAGCAGAAAAAGGCCTTTTTGAATGTGAATAAGAAGAATGAGGCAAGATATCCTTACAGAGAGGATAGATCGATCTGTGCTGTGAATTTCAATACCCATGTACAGAAGGCCGTCAAAGGTGAGATAGAGATGAAGGGAGCTCGTGTCAGCATGGCCGACTTTACCAAGCAGGCTCGCGATTTATACAGACAAGGTTCACAGATAGAAAAGGACCTACTTAATTCGCAGTGGCGCGACAATTCCAAGTTGACTGGAGCACTGGAAAACATGATTCCAATGGTCGATCTTTCTGATTCCATGCATGGAGACCCTATGGATGTTGCGATTTCACTAGGTATTCGAATTGCCGAGAAGTCCAAGATCGGAAAGCGTGTTATGACTTTCACATTGAATCCCAGATGGGTCAATTTGGAACCATATCCAGATTTCGTTTCACAGGTACAGGCATTGGAAGCCGGAGATGTTGGTTATAACACGGATTTCCACAAGGCACTGAATCTCATTTTGGACACCATTGTAGAGAATAAAATGGCGCCAGAAGATGTAGAAAATATGACTTTGGTGATGCTTTCTGACATGCAAATTGATGAAGCGGAAAAAAGAGACTCTTATAGTGGTGCAAAGAAGCGAGAGGCACTTTACCAAACAATTACGCAAAAGTATGCAGCGGCAGGAATCCGAGTGCATGGTAAGCCCTACAAGGCACCACATATGCTCTTCTGGAACTTGCGTAATACGAGTGGTTTTCCCTGCTTGTCGAAAGAGAAGAATGTCAGTATGATGTCTGGGTTCAGTCCTGCTTTATTGAATGTTTTCTGTGACAATGGTATTGAGTCACTTCAGTCATGCACGCCTTGGTCTCTTTTGATCCAGAGTTTAGAGAATAATAGATATAAAATTTTGGGTGATTACTTGGAAATCCACCTTTAGGAAAGGTGGAGCCAAACATCAACTAATAAAAGCTTTGTAAAATAGAAAGAATTATGCCTACACCTTTTCTAAAGGTATATATTTCTTTCATTCCATAATACAGAGTAATGTTTTTTGCTCTGTTCACCTCGATAACCCTTGTATTGTCTCAAAATAATAACATTATTAAAAACAACAATCCATTCATCTGTTGTATTTTGTATTTTAATATTTGCAAAATATAATTCCATATTCATTTTCTCTTCTTTTATGAAATACTTTCCTAGTAAATTAGGTCCTGTAGGTTCCAAACAATTTTTACCATAAAAAACATTTTGCACATTTTCTACTATTTGTCTGATGCATTTATGCATAATTTCATTACCTGGTTTGACTGCAATAAGACCTGTTAATGTGCCGGCACCACTTGTTTCCAAATCTCTCACAAAATATTCTTTTTCTGTAAGCGCAATAAATCTGAACCCATTTACGCATTGAAATTTAATGTCAAAATAAATACCGCCATGAATATACAAAACACAATAACGCCATAAATCAGATTTATAAGAGCTTGGTATCAAACATTCATATGCATGTAACACGTCATTATCAAAATTTGCTTTAATAAAATCATTGCATTCTATTTCATCAAACAAATGGTGCTCAAATCTGGGATGCATTTTTACTATTCTCTCGTAGTTCAATTTCATAACTTGTGGTAGATCCTTTGTATGCCAGCATGTAAAGGTCTTTAATGGTAAAATAGATTGATAATTTTGTTTAAAAAGAAATGGCTTATTTATTGCATTCACTTTTTGTAAAGATAAAATGTTAGCCAATATTTTTTTCTCCTTTTTCTCTTTTCTTTCAATAAAATTCATATATTATTAAACATAAAATATATATTATTAAACAAATAATATAAATTATTCAATAAAATAACACTTCTGGGCTTATCATGATTCTGGCTCCAGAATTTTGACGTGCTTGAATATGAAATGCCCTATGTTCGCAGTCTTCGTGTAGACCATCTACTGTTACATATTTCTTAAATACTAAATTTGATCCTGTTGCCTTTACATGTGCTAATAAATTTGCCTTTGGAATGAGGTCCAAACGGATACCACCATCGTAACAAGTATTTAAAAATTTATGCGTTTTATATATCGAAAACCCATTGAAAGCAGAAATGCACGGCAACAACTCTCCTTGACCTAACTTTCGCAGCTTTTCAGTAACATAACTTTGCATAACATTATAGAAATGCTCATTGTTTTCAAAATGATTATAACTGAAACAATATGGCCATATAGAGAGACCCCATATATCGTAATAGTGTGGACTTGTATTAAAGGATAAACCATCCCAATCTTCTCTCAATAAACTTTTAGAAAGAGGTTCTACATTTAATTCTTTGCAATTCACGTCATCTGTATCCATCACAATAAAATAGGGGAATTTGTCTTTATTTTCTCTTACATATTGTAGACAAAAATTGCGAGCTATTGCCAGATTATGGGTTCTAAAGGGCGACATTGAATTCTTGTTTACATACAATAACATCTTGTCATTTTTTTGCTGGTATTCTTTGAGTATTTCTAAAGAATTGTCTGACGATTGATCATAATAAATGACTATTTGATAGTTGTTAAAGAGAGAACCGATTCTCTCCATATTGTCTAGAACTTTGCCTAAATAAGGCGCACAATTCTTTACGGGTCCACATATACAACAATCCACCTTTAGAAAAGGTGGAGCCAAAAATATGGATTTAATAACAAAATTGTGGAACATGTGTTCCATCTTTTCTAAAACAGATAAAGGAGGGATCAAAAGGAGAGATCAAAAGGAGAGATCAAAAGGAGGGATCATAAGGGAACCTGGGTTCCTTAAAAAAAATTGAAATAATAAATTCTCTCTATTATTATTTTACACAAGTTCATGTATGCTGTGGTAACAAGCCGTTTCAATAATCAAACACTCGATACTAATTATGCATATCGTTCAAGAAAAGGATTTGCATGTATGTACTGCGAACCATTAGAATTATCCCCAAAAATACCTTACAATACACCAGTATTTGTTATTGAAATGAATAATTCCATTAACAAAATCGAAGGCATCGGTTTCATTAAAAATAAACCAGAAACAACCAAATATTATAAAGTTCACAATGATAGCAATACTAATAGGTTCACATATATTGGTAAGTATTTCATGAGTCGCGAATTAATCGACAAGCATAATCCTCTATTGGTATATATATTAGAAGAAATGCTATTTAAAGGCTATACACATTCCAAGCGAGGCAGGGGTTTAACATTAATACCAGAAAATTTGGTAAAAGCAGAAACTGAAATAAATGTAAAAAAGGAAATTAATAAATTATTTTGTGAAAAATTTATTGTAAATTAATAAAACAACTGAAAAAAAGGCACTAACAAATAGTTTTATTTAACATTTTATAATTTAAAACAATATTGTAATACTACAATAATGCCAAGTTTTAATAGTGATAATTTTGATAATAATGTAAACCATTATACACTTAGTGAGTTACTAAATATTGCAGGGATTGAAAATGAAGATGTAGATGTTGATACCATTAATAATAAAATGACTACACTCATTAAAAAAACTAAAGACACTAATTTGTCCATTTTTTTACAGGAAGTTCGAAATCAGCTTTTAAATTATGCACAGGGACTAGAAGAAGATGAAGAAGATCATGAAGGAAAAATTATTGTGGAAGGCTTCGGAAGTAATACAACAGATGCCGAATATCCAGCAGGAGAGAGACAAATTAGCGATTGGTATGAAAATCAATACCTTATACAAAGTGACCCAAATCAAGTGAGTAAAATTACAACAAGACAACAAAAAATCGAACTATTTGGAAATGAAAAAGTCCCAATGAAACGTGAACAAGTCGCAACAACCGACACATATTCGTTGCCAGTAAAACAAGATTCTTTAAATCCAAATTTAAAAAATACTATTAAAAGATTTATCAATTTAGATAGCCAATTTAGACAATATACAAATGGAATAGATTCTACATCAACTGACTATACACTTGATCTCTCTGATTCATTGAAAGATGCTCTGAGTTTATCCGTATATTCCTATCAAATACCTTTTAGTTGGTATGTAATAGACGATATTTATGGCAACACGTGTTTTTGGATAAATGATCCATCTAATAATCAAAATATCAATGTTAATGTTCCATCTGGCAACTATTCTATAGACAGCTTTAAAACACAATTAAATAAATCTTTTCAGGATGCGGGTTTTTCTACTCCTGCCGTTGCAGGATATGTTCCAGTAAATAGCCCAGTTTATTATAATACAAACAATGGTAAAATCACATTGTTCTTATATGGTGGAACTTATACTGACCCTACTGGTGTTAATCCTACTTTTACCATTACTTCGTCTTGTAATATTATTTTTTATGATTTTACTGGAGTTTTGAATTGCTTTGGACTATGTTTAAGTAAAACAAACCATTATTTTAATAATACACTCGGATGGATTATGGGTTATCGTATACCTTATACAAGCATAGAGCCTATCGGTAATATTGCATCCTCTATATTGGATCTAAATGGAACAAAGTATTTGATATTAGTCATTGATGACTATAATCAAAATCACGTTAGTAATAGCCTCGTATCTATTACACAAAATGCTAATAATTTAAAAATACCCAATTATTATTCAACGGATGTCCCATATACATGCGTAACACCTGCACAAAGAGGCAACAATTTGCAGCAAATTTTGGATGAATCTACGAATTTTGAAAATGGGTTATTAATTGCTGGCAAATATCAGGAATCGTATGTATCTAGTCAGATTATCTTACCAAGCGCACCTAGAACCCTTACACAATCACAAATTTACACTATTAATGAAATTAATAAAAATAATAATAACTTGATCAATTACTTATCGAAAGCACCCACTACATCTGACATTCTAGCTATTTTACCAATAAAAACTTCTGTAGGTGTCCCTACTGGTTCTTTATTGGTAGAATTTAGTGGCTCTTTACAGGATAATATTCGCACTTATTTTGGACCAGTTAATATAGAGAGACTTAATGTGAAATTACTCGATGACAAGGGTAACGCATTGAATCTAAATGGGAATGATTGGTGTGTTACATTGTTGTGTGAGTGCTTGTATCAATATTAAATTTTGTTTTAAATATTGCATTATATTAATGAGCATATTAGAAGAAGTTGGCTATTATGGACCCATTATTCTTATATTTCTCTCTATCTATCTTTTATGGGACCATAATAATTTATTTTTCTTTTACATAATAGGTCTCATTTGTGACATTATATTAAATATTATTTTGAAGACTATTATTCAACAACCTCGACCTAATCTGGATTCTAAACAACTCCAATTAGCTCTCAAAAATAATAAGCGTTTCCTTTATAAAGATGGAATACCATACGATCTATTTGGTATGCCATCTGGACACGTAGAATCGTCTGCCTTTTCAACCGCTTATGTTTATCTTGCATTAAGACAAACCAATTGGTTATATGTATATTTAATTATGGATGCTATTATTATGTATCAAAGGGTTACATCCAATGACCATTCTACTGCTCAAGTAATTGTTGGTGCTCTAGTGGGAACAGGTCTTGCATATGTCATGTATCAATTTGCTGAAAACAAGATTAAAGGACATATTCGAGAGAAACCTGACGATAATGGTCCTATCTAATCCAAACCACATTTTAGAAACTTTTCTATATATATCCACTTTTTAAAAAGTGGATATATATAGTTTTGCTCCACTTTTTAAAAGGTGGATATATATAAATGGCTTCTTGTCCTGGAGATAATTCAATTACAAATGATGATTTTAATAATATTAATAATCGCGCGCAATTTGTAAGTAATTTAAGTAAATTTGCTCTTGCATTTCTTTCAAAAAGAAGATGTAGAAAACCTACATATCCTAGTTTTACATCAGTTATTTATAATCTATCGACAAATACCAGCGTAACCGGGAGTTATTCTTTGATTTACATAAATGGCGATAATTTTCAGGCACCATGTATGGCAACAACTTATATAAATTTTACGAATGCTTCAAATTCTTATACTAGACTACCCATTACTTTTTTTAGCAGCTCGTATATATCTTTTGTCGTGCCGACTGGCGCACCTGCTGGTAGCTATTCTGTAGTAGCAGTCAATATTTATAACGGCAATTTTAGCCCTCAAGTTAACAATGCATATCCAGGAATTTTAGATTATTCGAATGTCGTTAATTATGTTCTTACTTAAATGTATACATATATATATATGAAATATTTCTATCTATATATATTTGGTTTAGTTGTCTTCATTATTGGTATATCTTATTATAATACAATAAATGCATCTCTCTATACAGAACAATTCAATAATAATAGCATAAAAAATTACGTTTTAATGGGTGATAGTATTTTAAATAATGTATCATATGTGCCTTCTGGCAAAAATATTGAAGCATTGCTCAAAAAACAAGCCCCAGATGATAATGTTATAAATTTAGCAAAGAATGATACCACCATGACACAGATTCCACCTCAAATTGATAATCTTAGGGAGTTGGATGCAAAATACAATGATAGCAATACTATTATTTTTCTCTCTGTCGGTGGAAATGACATCTTAGCTACATACGAAAGAAATGAAACACCAGATTTTGATGATATGATTAAAGAAAAATATAAAAAATTGGTAGATTCTATTAAAATAGTTGCACCCGAAGCAAAATTATATTTATTAGATTTATATTTTCCCAGAAATAAAGAAAATCAACAATTTTGGCCAGTTATTACAGAGTGGAACAATAAACTTACTACATTTGCATTGAACAATAATGCATCTATATTTAAGGTCAGTAGCATTTTAACAGAACCCGACGATTTTACTAATAAGGTTGAACCTTCTGCTATCGGTGGACAAAAAATAGTAGATGCTATGCTAAAAATGTATTGATTATTCCACACGATAATAAATAAGCAATTGATAGCTTTTCCTGAAATTCCATTCCATTGGTCTCTCGTCTGCATGTGTAGATCCTTCAAATTTCCATGTCACATTTGAATTCAAATTATTCTTCCATGGAAATGGTGTCAAACGATGGAAGCTCATGCCGTCATAACCCATTTGTTTGCCTTCGCATGTAATAAGGGCGCAAAAATGCTCCTTTTCTGTATCACGGACGACTGCACTATCGAGCGCATATTTTGCCTTGTTTATTTTGAAGGAAATTGGCTTCTTATCGTAATTTTGAGCTTCATTTTCGAAGAATTCGAGCACAATAAAATGCGGTAAATGGGACATATTACCCACTACATCTGAAATCTGTTCTTTCCATGAATTATCAGCACCTCTTAGAAGCAAGGGTTGAATCGAATTATTATCTAGATAATTGATAATGGCCATATAATACAGAATGGGATTACCTGCATCATCTATATCAACTATATTAGGATTTGACATTATATACTCGGCTGGTATTTCTTGATATAGCTCCATAATAATACTATTTGTATCCAATTCGTATGCAAAATCGGTACCGCGTAGGCAGTTATCCACACCATAATTCAGAAGGGCAAATGCGTTCCTCAAATTGTCTGGCATTTTTGTTTTATCCTTTTGTATTCCTTTGATCATCAATTGTCTGAAAAAATGGAAAAATTTGCGACCCTTATCGCTAACAAAAAAAGTGACAAAAAATGCATTAAACCAGCAGTTACCATGGGATTGCACAGGTGGAACTATTTTTGTCGGATCTACGTGCTTATTTGCTTTTAAATTCTTCAATAAAACATCTTCTGCATAGGAGTCATAATAGGGAGCACATATATCATATCCGTATTTACCATGAATTTCTATTTTAAGAGGCTCCTTTAACTGATAGGCGGCTTCTAAATTACATCCATATATATCTTCTCTAGGTATTGATACGAGAGAAGTCAAATCTTGATTTATCGTAGGACTATAGGAACCTGTATCGCGAATTTGATCAGAAATTCGGTTGGCAATTTTATGCACGTTAGGTGGTGTGGTGGAAGGTAACCATACTACCTGATGACGAAAGAAACGATTCAGTTTATGATGCTTCTTCTTTGCTCTTGTTATATTTTTTTTGTATTTTGCTAATTTATGTTTATTATATTTATCTAATTTTCGCGTTTTGTCCATATAATATAAAAGAATATTTTAAAATTTCGTATGAAAATATTTAGCTTATAAGTATACAAGGCATTTTTTAAATATTTATTTAAAATAAATATTCATATGGAAAGTGAATTTTTTTCAAATAGAAAGTTTTTAATTAAAAAAGAATTGTCTCCATCAGTCAAATTGTTTTTAGAAAAATATGGAGATGAAGAAATAACAAGTATAGAAATAAACAAAAAACCTATTAATATTTTTATACATTTTTTTTTAAACATTTGTTCAAATTACAAATTAATGCAAAATATGAAAAAATTAAATTATGATAAAATATTCCATTTAAAAATGAATATTAAAACAAAAAATGGCACATATTTTTCACTTGAAAAAGAAGATACAATAAAAATAGAATATTACCCACCATATGATGCAGAAAGTAAAAGGTTTTCTATTCCTATAATTCCAAATAATCTTACAACAAACAAAATGATAGCAAAAACCCAAGAACTTATAGGAAATAAAATATTTGAATATTCAATAAAATATTACAATTGTCAGGATTTTATTATTGATTTACTAAAAGTTAATGAAATAAATAGCGGTACTATTTTTGATTTTATAAAACAAGATAGTACAAAACTATTAGAAGATATTGAAATATTATTACTAATTGAGGATATATTGATTTGTTCTTATTACGTAATTAAATCTTTTTGTTGTTTATTAAATAAATATTGGTTTGAAATCATAAGTTATTTAATATATATATTTGGATGTATCTATATTTTTATTGACTTTTTTATATTGATTCGTATAGTTTTATTTTCTTAATTTATAATAGAATATTTTATATTCTAGTATTATAGTATATGGGAGCAGGTATATTGCCAGCAACAATACATAATGGGAAATTGTATTTTTTATTCGGTAAAGAAAGCAAATTTGAGGATTCCGCGCCAGGATTTTCAGACTTTGGAGGCGGTACCGACAACAATGAGTCTTATTTTGAAACCGCCGTAAGAGAAGCAGGTGAAGAGTTTACTGGATTTTTAGGAGATGACGCCGATGTTCGCAAAATGCTAAAGAAATTCGGCACATACGATATTGATTATGCTCATGATGGTCACAAGACGTATCGCATGCATATTTTCCCATTTGAATACAATCCTTGGTTAACACATTATTACAACAATAATCAGCGATTTTTACAAAAAAACTTACCCGATGATGTGTTTAAAACGACTAAAATCTTTGAAAAGGCCGAAATACGTTGGGTTTGCGCAGATGATTTAAAAAAAATGTTGCCACAATTCCGTTCTTATTTTCAGAATATTGGGCAGTTAATGATGCAGCAAAAAGATGCCATTAAAAAATTCGTTCAAAACAGCCGAAAAAAAGGCACCGAGAAAAAGGCACTAGGCAAGGGTAAAAAGACTAGACGCCTGATTTAGATGTATAAATACTATAATCGAGTTATAATATTTATATTTGCGGTATAATATTTATATTTGCGGTATAATATTTATATTTGTGGTATAATATTTAATACTTTCTGGATTTTCTACCTTTTCTTGACCTTCGACTCTTTTTGACTCGGTGATGCTTTCTAGTCTTTCTCCCTTTTGTTGATTTGCGGTGTTTGCGGGTTCTTCGTCGTCGACCTCCTGTGTCCATTTTAGCTGCTTCTGCTTCTGCTGCTTCTGCTTCTAGTTGACCAATTACATCATCAATAGTTTCATTTACTATAACCTGCATACTTGATACACAAACTTTACTCTCTTGAGACTCATCTTGAGTTATACTTGATACTTGACTATACGATCTTTCAACATTTTCACAACTAGATGGAACTAAAATGTTTAATATTGCGTCTGCAACAAATGCTCCTCCGCCACTAACTGCTATGGATATCATTTCATTTTCTTCTTGTTCAGGTGTATAAGGTATATCGGCCATTAACATTTGTTCAATTTCTTTTTTTTTATCAGTAATAAACGATTCGATTTCTGTAACATTTTGGCTAGTTACTAAATCAACTGATTCAATAAATTTATATACAGATATATCAGTTAGTCTTGACGTAGATACAGATGACGTAGATGCAGATGATATAGATGCAGATGATGCAGATGCACCAAATTCTAGTTCTCTTTTAAATAGTATGAAACCATTAACAATTTTTACACCGGCGCCAACACCAGCACTACAGAGATCTATAAACCTAAATATAGCTTTTCCATCATCAAAATCAGTGGTGCTACTACTTGTAGAAAATTTACCTGTATCAGTAAGAAAATTCTTCGCGTTTTCCCCCCATGCTTTGCATTGAGCATCTTCACCTTCAACCAATTCAGGACCAGGTAGAACCAATGATTTTAATGCTGCATCACTCAAAATTGTTACCACAACATAATCAACTACATAATCAACTGCTCCAAACATTGTATTACGAAGATTTTCAGGAAGACTCAAAACGATTTTAGCATTTTCTGGACCTAAAATAAAATTCAAAACTCCACTACCATACGGAACTACAAGATATTTAGATCCAAGAATTAGAATACTAATAGTAAAACATTGTCCAATAGTTAAATCAGATAAAAAATTTAAAGCCCCTCCTGCGGCGGTTGATTGTTTAATTACATCAAATAATCCACCCATTGGACCTGCGTGATTTTCAGCTATAGTTCTTAAGTTTGCTTCTGTTGCTTTTAATCCCCACCATACACTTCCTCCTACTTTATAACTAATTTCAAATATATGTCTAACCATATTTAAAGGAATTTGTAACGCTTGTGGAAAAGTTCTATTTATAAAACTAGTAATCCAATTACGAAGCGACATTTGAACACCTCCAATCTCTATTTGTTGTTCATATGCTTGATGTAATAAGTTAGCTGCTGCATCATTTGCTTGTTCTGCTGTTAATCCATTAGCCATCATTTGTTGTTGAAGTACCTGCTGAAGATTAAATGCCTCTAGTTCTGTTGGCCTTTTTACTGAACCGCCGGTCAAATATGCAAATACTGCTGTTTGTTTAGTTGGGTCCAAATAACTAAATAAATCAAGTGTATGACTTATTATGAAAAATATTGCATACAAAGATTGTTTTTTTAGATTATGTCTACTATATGTTTTATCCCAAAAAGTAAATTTATCTGGAATTTCTGCACTGCTACCAGAAATAGAACTAGTACCAACACTCCCTTGACTCATTAATATATATATAAATATATCTATATATTATTTTTACAAAACAACCCTCTTAATAATCTGAAAAATATCTTCCTAATATATAAATGAAACTAATTCATACAATAGCCATAATGTTTGTATTCAGCTTTTTAATCCAATATTTTGCCATGCCTCCCATTATGGTGAATTCTCTAAATGATATTACCCACAATGTAGGAAAGGCCTATTTAGTCGCTATTATGTGTTTCTCTATGGTCCTTGTCGAAGTCAGCATGCACGATATGCAATACGGGAATTTCAGTGTTACTAAATACGCAATAATTCTTGGTCTTATTGCCTTGTTTGTCTATTTATACAGAAACCAAGTGGCTATAAACGATAACCAATATTTAAGCGGTATGATTGAGCATCATTCGATGGCGATTCATACGAGCGAAGAGATTCTTAAGAAAACAGACAATTATAATATCGCTAAATTAGCCAAGAATATTATTCAAAAACAACAAGATGAGCTGCGAGATATGAAGGACTTACTACAAAAGTAGAAAATATATTTAAAAATGTATTAAAAAATGATTAACATTATTTAATATATAAAAAATGTCAAAATATATACAACATGATCATCATGAAATATTGATACCCGTGCATATAACACGATTTGCGTTATTAACTTGCCAGGCGATTCTCATAAATGCAATTATTACTTATACTAACGGCTATAATTTGCTTGGATTTTTGGAGTTATGTTTGTATTTGACAAGTGTTACACATTGGCGAAAAATCAAGCATACCGGCATAGCGCGAAAAATAGATGTTGGTTGTATAATTGTCACTTTCACGTATGCAACTTACGTTTCTTTTTGTATGCCACAAATTTACACATGTGTTTGGGTATCTAGTTTAGTGGGTGCTAGTTTAGTATTTTACGTAAATGATAAGTTTTTTTATTATCAGGTCTTGCAAAAAGATGTTACCATTTCTGAACCATTTCATTATTTTTCGGTTGCATATACAAAGCCGGGTACTTTGGAGCGCGAATTGGCTTATTATCGAAATGTCATTACGCATGGAATATGCATGCATGTAGGCTTAAGTCTAGTCAGCATATATTGTATAATTCATAACCCTGTACCATTTATTTGTACATAGTAATAGTTATATACACACTCTGATGTAAAGAATATTTTTAACTTTATGTTATGGTTGCGTATATAGCCTCTGCATCCGGTGTCTCACAATGAACTTCTGGAGGCACTAACCATTCGTTATAAGGTATGGCTTTTGTAGTGGATTGTGTTAATTCGAGAAGCTGTTTAAGGGCTCGCAATCTTCTCTCTAATGGTTGCATTTTCAGAGGTAATTTGCGAGATAATTGCTTGAAACGCCATTCAAATTGGAGCGCTGCTTGCCAATCTGGGAAGCCGGATACGTGTGCAGCTCTGGTCCAAGTCTCTCCTTGTTGGACTTTTACACTCGTGGCAAGTGCGCCGCCTTTTATCTCTTTATTATGTTGTCTTAGGCGGCGTTCTAAGTCTATAGTTGCGCCGACATAAGTTGCGCCACTCGTAGATATTAATAGGTAAACAAAGGATTCAGACATTTGTTATATATATATGTAAGAAGCTTTAAATATTTAATGGAAATGTCAAATTTGGTGGCGTCCATTTTCTTTAAGTAGGATAAAGAATAATATATATAAAACATTCGAATATTTTTGGGCAAAGTATTTTGGGATTTTGAAAATTGGACAAAAAAAATGTCCAAAAATGAAAATAGGAAAATACTTTGCCCAAAAAGGCGGCCTCTGTGACCATAATTGAATTTTATGGTCTGGTTACCAAAAAAATATTTTTTAATTTGTGACGATAATTTTTTTTTTATTTTTGTGGAAAAGGATTTAAAATGTTTTCTGTCACTTATATATGGAAACTTTAGGTGACAAAAAAATGCCGAAAAAATGCTCAAAATATCATTGCGAATATTGTGACTATAATACATGTAAAAAAAGTAGTTATGATGCACATTTGTTAACTGCAATACATAAAAAACGGACAATTGGTGACGCAGGTGACACAAAATATGCCAAAAAAATGCCCTCTAATAAAAATGTATGTGAAATTTGTAAAAAAATATACATGTCTAGAAATGGGTTATGGAAACATAAACAGAAATGTTTTGTGGAAAGTGATTCAGAAAGTGAAAACAATGATAAAATTTCTGAAAAGGAATTAATTATGATGCTTATCAAGCAGAATACTCAATTAATCGAACAAAATGCGTCCCTTGTTAAAAATGGTATAAATAATACAGAAACTCATACAAATTCTCACAATCATTCGAATAACAAGACCTTCAATTTGCAGTTCTTTTTAAACGAAACATGTAAAGATGCAATGAATTTAACTGATTTTGTGAATTCGATACAATTGCAGTTATCCGATTTGGAAAAAATGGGCGAAATAGGCTATACACAAAGTCTCTCCAATATTATTCTCAATAACCTGAATGAATTAGATGTGACACAACGTCCGGTTCATTGTGCCGATAAAAAGAGAGAAGTCTTGTATATCAAAGATGAAGACAAATGGGAAAAGGAACAAGAAGACAAAAAGAAAATAAGAAAAGCAATAAGACGTATAGCTGATAAGAATTGTTTTTTATTGAATGAATATAAAAAATTGCACCCAGATTGCACAGAGTATCACTCAAAATATGGTGATAAATATAATAAGATGATGTATGAAGCTTATGGCGGAAAAGGTGACGATGAGACTGAAAAAGAGAATAAAATTATTCGTAATATTGTCAAAAATGTTACGATTGATAAGGGAGATTCATAATATTAAAATTATATGTACCTGATAACGAAATGAATTTGTAAAATTAATATATAAATGTTACAATAAAAAATTTATTGTCTTTAAGTTATTTATTATATTTGCCTTTTACTTTTAGATATAACCAAAAAATGGAAGAAAAAATTTCAAGAATGATGAAGATCAAGTAGAAAAGCTTATATTTATTATTAAATAATAAATATAATTTACGTTGTATTTTCAAATATATATTTTTTTATTAAATAATTTCTGGAGGAACTATTATTTTTTAGATGATCGAGGTTTACTCTTTTTTAGAGGTTCAACCTCTTCAATATTTAAATCTACAATATTTATTGTTTCGTTAGAAACTTGTTCAATAACTACAATATCAGTTATTTCTGTATCTGCATTTTTTGGATTAAATTTACAATTCCTTATATGGGCTGCTAAACTAGCTTTATTTTTGCCTGACCAACTATTACAATAATTACATTTAAAATCGTTATCATTTTCAATAGTGCCATAGTTCATTAAAAACTTTTTAATTTTTGGTAGATGTATTTCTTCTAATTTATCAACTAGTTGTTTATTTACTAATCTTATTGTTTCAAGCATTTGCATTTTTTGTATTCCAAAAAGTCTATATTCTTCAGTAATTTCATCTAAAGTTTCTTTAGATATTGAATATTCATCATTTTGTTCTTTAGATATATCATTTAATCTTAATGATAAATTATCAATTATATCTAAAGCAATTTTAATTTTTTCAATTTCATAATTACCATTTGGAATATAGACATGAATGAGTCCATTAATAATATCAATTTGAAAATTATCTTTAAATGTAATTGGTGATTCTTGTGAAATAAATATTCCATGCATTTTTTGTAGTTGTAAATCTCTCTCAAATTTCTTAACTTCTTGTGTATTTGCTGAATTTTTGTAGTTTTTACTTTCAAATAAAATATTTGGTTTTGTTTTATCTTTTCTATTAACTTTAATATCACAAGTTGCTGTATCACTTGTAACCCGAATAATTTCATCTGAAGGCATAATAGAGAGAATCATATTTTGTAACTCTGTTTCAGCAACATCACCTTTAAATTGTGAATTATTTTTAAATCTATTTAAAAATACACTCATTTCAATTCTTAGTGCTTCTTGAATATTTTGCTGTAAAATATTATTTTCTTTAATTTGTTGAATATTTAAATTTGTTCTCTCTTCGCTTGATTGAATTGAGTTAAATATAGGTTGTTGAATTGTTAAAAACATCTGTGTTAAGTGTGTATCAATATTATTTATAAATGTTTTAATTAGAGTATCATTATTATTTGTAGTATCTATTTTACTAGTAATTTCAAGTAGTTTACTAGTGTCTTGTGTAATTGAAGACAAAAAGGTTTTCATACAACTTTCGATCTGTAAATAAGTGCTTTCTTGATTTTTTGGAATAATGTCATTTAACATAGTACTCATCTTAGAGAGAAGAAGCTCGTTTGTTTTTTCAATAACAATTGTTATTTTTTCATTATTAGATGAAATATTATTATATAAAATAGTTTTTAAGTCATCAATATAATCCTTCTTTGATTCATGAAATTTTAATAATATATCTGATTTCATTAAAGATATATTTTTATCTATATCTGAAACAATAGAGAGAATTTTTGAGTTTATAGTAGAATTTATAGTTGTAGATAAATTAGATGATAAATTTTTAAGTATATCAATAAAAATATGATTCATTGTTACAATATCTATATTTGTATTCTCTCTATAGTAAGACACGATGACTTCATCAGTAATTGTAATAGAATCTTTTTTGTTTTCCATTTAACATAATATATTGAAATTCTTTTATATAGTTTTTCTAATTTTTTATTTAAATTTGCTTAAAATTTGGAGGCAAAAAACGCGACCTTTTATTTTTAGAGTAAAAAAAAAGCAGAATTTGATTTTTTTTAGAGTAAAAATATTTGAGAAAAAAAACTGGAGTAAAAAAAAAGCAGAATTTGATTTTTTTTAGAGTAAAAATATTTGAGAAAAAAAACTGGAGTAAAAAAAAAGTAAAATTGGAAT
>Ga0209768_10000358_pt1 | contig 31499 bp, 27 predicted proteins | sample LauGreSBDMM110SD_3_FD_187564 | JGI IMG/M metagenome (GOLD analysis project Ga0209768, IMG submission 187564) | Freshwater lake microbial communities from Lake Michigan, USA - Sp13.BD.MM110.SD (SPAdes) (version 2) | ecosystem: Environmental > Aquatic > Freshwater > Lake | place: Lake Michigan... | reverse complement strand
AAAGCGCTTGATGGCGCACTGATTTACGCGACCGACGTTAGAAGCATTAAATTCTTGTTCTTGCCAGAAGAGCACGACCCCGACAGTTTCATTCGCGAAAAAGGCTCTGAGGCTTTTTCTGCCTGTGTCGCTACGGCCACGCCACTTTCAAAGTTTTTAATCGAAGTCGCATCAGAAGCTTGTGATTTGCAATCGGCAGAAGGCCGAGCACATCTTTCAAGCAATGCCAGCCCACTTTGGCGCGCCCTCCCCGATGGCGCCTTGAAACGTCAATTACTTTCTGAATTAGCCCAGTTGATTCAGCTTGAAGCTTCGGAGTTGGCCGGTCTATGGCTCCAACAAGCCGAAGCTGCATCGGCTCGAAGCAATCCGCGCAACGCAGTTTTTTCTGGCGCTGGCCTACTTGCAGGAACAGGCAGTGGGGTGTCTGGCATGCCGCTCAATTCGGCAGGTGTGCCGTTTGACCCCGAGGGAATGATTTCACCTTTTGAGCCTGCAAGAAACTCAAACTTTCAAAAAAAAGCGCGGACCAGACCCGATGGCAAAACATGGCAGCAAGATCCTCAAGGCAAATGGCGCTTGGTGGGCGGGGCGGGCGCCATGCAAATGGCTTCGCTTGGGCCGCGGGTTCAACCTGCAAGCCGATCTGACCATGCTGTCAGGCTTCTCCTCACCAACATGGCCTTATGGGACGGCTTGTCTGCCGAAGACCATGCCTTGTTATGCGATTTACCGGAACAACATGGTGAACTCATGCGTTGGATTGAAAGCCAATTTCATGACCATGGCCCCTTGGCTTGGGGAGCCTTGCAATCGGAATTAAGTCTACTTGCGTTCGCGAATTTGGCTGAAAAATTGATGGGGTCGCACAAGACCAATGCACCCGAAGTCAGCTCGGAGGGGGAACCTGGAGAAGCTCTCAAAGAGCTCAGACTGCTCCTCAACCTGATGCTCATCGATCGCCTGAAAGGGCTTGAGACGCAAGCGCTCAAAGAGGCTGAAAGTATTCAAAGTCCCGAAGCCTTTCAAAAATGGCGCGACCTGCATCAACGCAGGCGAACCCTCATGAGCACTGAAATTATTTAGACTTTTCACCCTTGTTTGGGTATAATCCACTTTTCAGGCAAGAGCGACAGCAGCACCTCCGGACCCGGCCACCGCCTCAGCGCACCTCCCTCCATGGGAACGGCCACATCACCGCAAGGACTGCATTCCAAATGTTCGCCCATCCATCTTGCCCAATTGCCCTTGCAAATGAAGCCACCTGCCCCCAGGTGTTTATTTGCATTTCCTCTCGCGCCAGAAGTTTGTGGCGCAGCGTTTGTTTCCAAGTCAGTTTGAAGTATTGAGGTCCATCATGCCCGCTCAAAAACCGAAGAAGCCCGTTAAAGCACAAGCCAAGTCTGGCGCAAGCAAAGTTGCCAAACCTGTTGCCAAGCCAGCCGTCAAATCGGCAGGCAAACCAGTGGCAAAACCTGCCCTGAAAGCAACGGCCAAAACAAGTCCGGTCAAAGCCAAAGCCAAAGCACCCGTGAAAGCAACTGCTAAAAAGCCTGTCAAGCCAACTGCCAAAGCAGTGGTGAAAGCAGTTGCTAAAACAGTTGCAAAACCTATTGCCAAAGCTGTCGCACCGACCAAGAAAGTTAGTTCAGTGCCCGCATCCAAAAAAACAATCGCCGCCAAAGTACCCACTAAAGCACCTGCAAAAACGCCATCGAAAGCGCCTGTCAAGGCTGTCAAGCCAGAAGCCAACAAAGCCAGCTCCAAAATTGCAGCCAAACCTGAAGCCAAGCCTTCCGCGAAACCGAATGTTAAAACTGCAGCTAAACCTGCCAATAAATCAGTTGTTAAGCCTGCTGCCAAGCCAGCAGCCAAAGTTGCCGACAAAAAGGCAGCCGCACCAGCGGTCAAAGTACCAGCAGTCAAGTCCAGCAAAACAACGACACCCTTGCCCGTAGTCCAGGCGGAAGTCGCCAAGCGCGGCCGAAAGTCCAAAGCAGATGCAGCACCCATTCCTGAAGACATGAGTGACATCGAAGAAGACTTGATAGGCGAACCTGTTCCCGAATCGTCAGAAAAAGTCAAACCCCTTCGCATGAAGATCAGCAAGGCCAAAGAACGTGCCTTGATGAAAGAGTTTGGCTTAGACGAAACAGTCTTGTCAGAAGAAGACATGGCCAAACGCCGTCAACGCCTCAAGGCTTTGATCAAGTTGGGCAAAACTCGTGGTTATCTCACACACGGTGAAATTTCCGACCACTTGCCTGACAAATTGGTTGATGCTGAAACACTGGAAGTGGTGATTGCCACATTGAACGACTTAGGCGTTTCAGTTTACGAACAAACGCCCGACGCCGAGTCTTTGATCATCACAGAAAACGCCCCAACAGGTTCAACCGAGGAAGAAGCCGAGGAAGCTGCAGAGGCTGCACTTTCCACTGTAGACAGCGAGTTCGGCCGAACCACAGATCCTGTTCGCATGTACATGCGCGAAATGGGCACCGTTGAGTTACTCACACGCGAAGGCGAAATTGAAATAGCCAAGCGCATTGAAGGCGGCTTGATGGACATGATGACAGCGATCAGCGCATCGCCTGCCACCATTGCTGAAATTCTTCGCCTTGCGGGGGAAATTCGCGAAGGCAAAATCGTCATCTCTACGGTTGTGGACGGTTTCTCCAACATCAATGAAGCCGATGACTATGTGGCTGAGGAAGACTTCGACGAATTCGATGAGTCTGATGACGACGATGGCAAAGGTGGCTCCAAAGCTCTGACCAAAAAATTGGAAGAGTTGAAGAACCAAGCCTTGGAAAGATTCGACCGCATCACTGAGCTCTTCGAAAAGGTTCACAAGATCTATGAAAAAGAAGGCTGGGGCACCCCAGCCTATCAAAAGGCGCAAATCGCATTGTCTGAAGAGCTGATGACCATTCGATTTACGGCCAAAACCATTGAAAAGCTGTGCGACATGGTGCGCGGTCATGTGGACGATGTGCGCAAAAAAGAACGCGAAATGCGCCGCATCATTGTGGACAAATGTGGCTACCCACAAGACTTGTTCATTGCCGACTTCAGTGGTCGTGACAAAGCCAACCAGCGAATCAAGTCGCACTTACTCGATTTGAAATGGGTCGAGAAACAAGCGGCGGCTGGCAAGCCCTGGAGCACGATCTTGGCCCGTAACATTCCGCCTGTGCAAGACTTGCAACAAAAGCTGACTGACTTGCAATCGCGCGTGGTGGTGCCTTTGGACGAACTGAAAGACATCAACAAACGCATGAATGCGGGCGAGCGCTCTTCGCGTCATGCAAAAAAAGAGATGATCGAAGCCAACTTGCGTTTGGTGATTTCGATTGCAAAGAAATACACCAACCGTGGTTTGCAGTTCCTTGATTTGATTCAAGAAGGCAACATCGGTTTAATGAAGGCCGTGGACAAGTTTGAATATCGCCGTGGTTATAAGTTCTCCACATATGCCACCTGGTGGATTCGCCAGGCCATTACGCGTTCTATTGCCGATCAGGCTCGCACCATCCGCATTCCAGTTCACATGATTGAAACGATCAACAAGATGAACCGTATTTCACGTCAGCACTTGCAGGAATTTGGCTTTGAGCCCGATGCCAGCATCTTGGCCGAGAAGATGGAGATTCCGGAAGACAAGATTCGCAAGATCATGAAGATTGCCAAAGAGCCTATCTCCATGGAAACGCCAATCGGTGACGACGATGACAGCCATTTGGGCGACTTCATCGAAGACAGCGCCAACACAGCGCCTATCGATGCCGCCATGCAAGCCGGTTTGCGCGATGTGGTCAAAGACATCCTAGACAGCCTCACGCCCCGCGAAGCCAAAGTGCTGCGCATGCGTTTTGGCATTGAAATGTCAACCGACCACACCCTAGAGGAAGTGGGCAAACAATTTGATGTGACGCGCGAGCGCATTCGTCAAATTGAAGCCAAAGCACTTCGCAAACTCAAGCACCCTAGCCGCAGCGACAAACTGCGCAGCTTCATCGACACCATGTAACCTGGTGTTCGTCATGCGCTGCCAACAGACAGCGCAAAAAAAAAGGCCTTCCAGCTCATCACTGGAAGGCCTTTTTTGTTGTAACTGCAGGTCTTATTCGCTGGCCATCACGATGACAGCACTCATGGCCAACACACCGCCTGGCAAAGTCCAATTGTTGGGCTTCTCGTGTGGCTGATCTGCGGTCACTGGCGGCAGATTCACCGACAACTTTGGCCTGCGTGCATCGACCACTCTGGCAACACCCACCTCGCCTTTGACTTGCTTGGTGAACTCCGCAAGGGGTCCTTCCGCGGTTCGCACCGAAACTGTGTTGCCCAAGTCTCGGAGCATGTTGAGCAGTTCGTCAGTTGCTTCTCGCGTCCATTCTTGACGCCATTTCTTTTGCGCTGCATGTGTCAACCAACGGCCTGTATGGCGGTTGAGTCTTGGCGGACACCCAATCAAAATCCAATTTGCTGCGCCATTTTCAGAACCCTTGGCAGGCAGCATGGGGACAATTTGTTGGAGTGCATATTGCTTGTCGTCTAGGTAAACAATGAATGTTTCCATTTTTTTCTCCTGTTAAAAAAGTTGTCAAATCGATTGAGTTTCAGTTCCAGAGTTCTCCTGTCTTCTAGTGGCCCACCAGCCCAAGCCCAAAACACCCGCAATGGCCATCAAATAGGTTGCACCACGGGCTAAAAGATTGATGGTTTCGCCGCCATCAAAAATGGGATCTAAGAGTTTTTCATTGATGATCATTTGGGCCGCGGTAAAAGCCAAAACGGCAGCACCCAAATGAATGATCACCGGCCATTTTTCGACCAAGCGCAAAACCAATTTACTGCCCAAGACCACGATGGGGATGCTGATGAGCAGGCCAATGACGACCAACGTAAAGTCGCCATTGGCAGCACCAGCGACACCCAAGACGTTGTCGACCCCCATCAGAGCGTCAGCCACAATAATCGTCTTCATGGCACCCCAGAAAGTGGTGGCGCCTGAACCTTCGTGTTCGTCTTCAGAAGTATCAGAGATGAGCTTGAAGGCGATCCACAAGAGCCCAAGACCGCCCACCAACATGAGGCCGGGGATTTTCAGGAGCCAGACAACACCAACAGTCATTGCAGAGCGAACCACAATGGCGCCCACGGTGCCCCACATGATGGCTTTGTTTTGATGTTCCGCAGGGAGGTTGCGCGCAGCAAGCGCAATGACGATGGCGTTGTCGCCAGCTAAAACCAAATCTATAAGGATGATGGCCAGCAATGCTGACCACCATGGCATTGAGAACAATTCCATGAAAGACCTTCAATAACGATCCGAACAAGTTGCAATGCCGAAAGGCATGTGCAACACGAGAGATCGAAGGTCTTGCTTTGCTTGTAATGAATCAGTTATATGCCCAACAAACCGGAAGTAAAAACTTCGTAATGACGATTTGTTGATCTCGACGTGCGCCTGGTGGCTGTACTGAGCACGAAGAAATTGAGCTACTCCCCAACGATGTTCTGATTAGAAATGAAGTCTTACAAATTGCAAAGCTTGAATTGATTTAAACCCAAATTTTGTAGGGGATTTGAAGAAATCTGCAGATTAATGCCTCTTGGCAACCAAAGTGAGAATGTCATAACTGGCCACCAATTCTTTGTCTTGGTTGGTCACTTCCACATCCCATGCCACCACGCCCTGCCCTTGGCCATTGGCATCTTTCTTATTGCGGTCAATTTTGCGTTTGCATGTCAGGCGCACCTGAATGCTGTCCCCTAAGCCCACAGGTTTCACAAAACGCAAGGTGTCCAAACCATAGTTGGCCAAGACTGGGCCAGGCTCCGCCACCACAAACAAGCCGGCTGCATCGGACAAGACCAAGTACCCATGCGCAATGCGCTTGCCAAAGGCAGAGGCTTTAGCAGCTTCGTCGTCAAAGTGCATGTAGAACATGTCGCCTGTGAGTTCGCCAAAGGCTTTGACATCGGCTTCACCAATGACCTTAGAAGCTGTCAACAATGACTCGCCAATTTGCAATTCTTCAAAATAATGTTTGAAGGGATGCGTACCCGTTTCAATCACCCTGGCACCGCGCGCGTATTCGCGCGTGATGGCGGTCAACATGGTTGGGGAACCTTGCACGGCAGCTCGTTGCATCATGTGCGTCACCGCACGAATACCACCCAACTCTTCACCGCCACCGGCACGACCAGGCCCGCCATGTTTGAGTGAGGGCAAGGGCGATCCATGACCTGTTGATTCGCCTGCAGACTCTCGGTCCAGCACGTGCAAACGACCGTGATTGGCAGCCAAGCGAGGCACCACTTGCGCAGCCACTTCGGGCGACTTGGTGATCAATGAACCCACAAGGCTGCCCTTGCCGCGCTTGGCCAAAGCCAAGGCTTCTTCCATGCTGTCGTAAGGCATGAGCGTGCTGACGGGGCCAAAAGCTTCGATGTCGTGAACGCTGTCGGTGCTCAATGGTTTTTGACACAAGAGCAAAGTGGGTTGGAAGAACGCACCGTTGGCCACGCCTTCGCCTACTAAGTTAAAGTTGGCATTGCCGCCATAAACCAATTCAGTACTTTGGCGCAGCAGGGCCACGCGTTCGGCCACGTCTGATTGTTGCGACTTAGAAGCCAAGGCGCCCATCTTCACGCCCTCAACAGACGGGTCGCCCACTGCCACTTTGGCTAGGCGTTCTTTGATTTTTTCGGCTACGGTAGCCAGGTGTTTGCGCGGCACAATTGCGCGTCGAATGGCGGTGCATTTTTGACCGGCTTTGACCGTCATTTCACGCACCACTTCTTTGACAAACAAATCGAATTCTTCATCATCGGGTGTGACGTCGTTGGCCAAGATGGCGCAGTTCAAGGAGTCAGCCTCGGCGTTGAACGGAATGCTGTTGCAAACCACATTGGCGTTGACGCGCAGTTTGGCTGCGGTATCGGCTGAGCCTGTGAAAGTAACCACATCGGCTACGTCCAATCGATCAAGCAAATCACCTGTGCTGCCAATGACCAGTTGCAATGCACCCTTGGGCAAAATACCGGATTGGTCAGTCATGCGGACCAAAGCTTCGGTCAAGTAACTTGTGGCTGTGGCTGGCTTGCCGATGCAAGGCATACCGGCCAAAAAGGTGGGTGCTAATTTTTCCAACAAACCCCACACTGGAAAATTAAAAGCATTGATGTGAACTGCTATGCCTCCACGAGGCACCAAAATGTGCGTGCCTGCAAAGGTGTTTTTCTTGCCCAAAGAAGCAACAGGGCCTTCGTGAATCAAATTGCCACTTGGTAATTCGCTGGCCGCCATGCCTGCATAAGCAAACAAGGTCCCTGTACCCCCTTCAATGTCGATCCATGAGTCAATGCGCGTTGCGCCGGTGTGCGCCGAAATGGCATACAACTCCTCTTTCCTCTCACCCAAATACTTGGCCAGAGCACGCAGTGCGGCAGCGCGTTGCTGAAAGTCCATGGCCAACATGCCATTGAGGCCCGAGGTGCGACCGTATTGCAAGGCTTCTGCAAAGTCCAAGGACTCGGCATGGGCGAATGCCACTTCTTTGCCATTGATGGCACTGTGAAGGGCTTGTGCGGGTTGCTGACCGATCCAGCGGCCGGCGATAAAACTCTGAAGAACGTTGGTCATCTGTGAAGGTCCCATGCTGGCTTGATTGTTCAAAAAACGTGCAGCAGGAAACCAAAGATGCAATTAACCAACCGCGCAGACTGGAAATATTATGCATGTTTTGAAATTTCAAAATTCAGTTGAAATTAAGGGTAAGCCCTTAACTTTAATCTCAATCACTCATCTTCAAGCGCTTGCCAATGCTCTGCAGCTAAATGACTTGATGTCCAATGCTGTTGATTTTTTTTCCATAAAGCACAGAGGCCAAAGCCTCTTTTCCTAGTGTCTATAGCGCCTTTGCAAATCGATCTCTGATGGCATTCATGCAAAAACTTCAGTGTCAACCTCAAAATTGGCCTGAGCACTGTAACGGTTTCCTTGGACCGTTTTTTCATTGATCAAGGCATCCAGCTTGCCGATCAATTCTGCATTTAATTTAAGGTCCGCAGCACCCACATCATTCAACAAATGCGAGACGCTTGTCGTGCCAGGAATTGGAATGATGTGGGGTGCTTTGTGCAAGAGCCAGGCCAAGGCCAGCTGCGCTGGGGAGCAGCTCACTTCGTTGGCTAAATTTTGGTACGGTGCAAAGAGTTTGAAATTGGCTGCGTAATTCTCAGGTGTGAATCGTGGCATGGATTTTCGAATGTCTTTGGCATCGAAGGATTCAATGTCTAATGGGCCACACAAAAACCCTCTGGCCACTGGGCTAAAGGCCACAAAGGTGGTGCCTAGCTCTTCGCAGGCTTTCAGCACCGCAATTTCTGGATTGCGTGTCCAAAGCGAATATTCAGTTTGTACCGCAGTGATAGGATAAACGGCATGCGCTTTGCGCAAGGTGCTAGCCGAAATTTCAGACAAACCAATGCTTTGAATTTTGCCTTGACGCACCAAATCACTGAGTGCGCCCACGCTATCCTCAATCGGCACTTTTTTATCCCAACGGTGCAAGTAGTACAAGTCGATGACATCTGTTTGCAACCGCTTTAAGGCGTCTTCACAGGTCTTGCGAATGGTTTCGGGTCGACCGTCAATGACGCGAACTAATTTGCCATCGCCATTCATATCGACACCTGTCATGCCGCACTTGCTGGCCAATGTGAACTTCTGACGATACGACTTGAGCACTTTGCCGACCAAAGTTTCGTTGGCGCTGAAACCGTAAAGTGCTGCAGTGTCGAAAAATGTGACGCCAGCATCCAAGGCCGTGAGCAAGACCCTTTCAGCTTGTGCTTCTGAAATTGGAGCACCATAAGCATGGCTTAAATTCATACAACCCAAGCCAATTTCACTGACTTGGAATTGACCTAATTTTCTGTTTTTCATATTCAAATTTGAAAGATTGATTGAGCCTATTTTGGAAAAGTGGCATAACGCTGCAAGACGTCATGATGCAAGCGCAACAACAATTAAGAAGTGAGTTGTTGCTCTAAGTTGTGAAGTACTTTGTAGCAAGGCAAGACTTGCGCCACACTAGAGTTTGGCTCGCGGCCCTCTTTGATGGCAGAAAAGAATTCTCGGTCTTGCAGTTCAATGCCGTTCATCGACACATCCACTTTGGACACATCAATTTGCTCTTCTTTGCCGGTGTACAAGTCGTCGTAACGGGCCAGGTAAGTTCCCGTGTCGCCAATGTAGCGGAAGTACGTACCCAACGGGCCATCGTTGTTGAACGACAAGCTCAAAGTACAAATGGCGCCATTAGCCGCTTTCAATTGAATGCTCATGTCCATGGCAATGCCCAAGGTAGGATGGATGGGGCCTTGTACCGCGTTGGCTTTCACAATGGGGCTGCCTGCCTGGTAAGCGAACAAATCTACCGTGTGCGCTGCATGGTGCCACAGCAAGTGATCAGTCCAACTTCTGGCTTGTCCCAGGGCGTTCATGTTGGTTCGTCTAAAGAAGTAGGTTTGCACATCCATTTGCTGAATGTTGAACTTCCCTGCTTTGATTTGATGGTTCACCCACTGATGGCTTGGATTGAAACGACGTGTATGGCCGCACATGGCCACTTTGCCAGTCTCTTTAGTCAAGCGAACCACTTCTTCTGCATCCTTCCATTTGTCGGACAAGGGAATTTCAACCTGCACATGCTTGCCAGCTTTCAAACAAGCGATAGATTGCGACGCGTGCATTTGCGTTGGGGTGCACAAAATCACGGCATCGACTTCGGGCAGAGCCAGACTGGCAGCCAAGTCTGTGGTGACATGCGCAATGCCATATTTGGCGGCCACTTCCTTGGTTTTTTCCAGTTCACGGCCGATCAGGGAAACCACCTCAACGCCATCGATGTTCTTGATGCCATCCAAGTGCTTGATGCCAAAAGCGCCGGCACCAGCCAATGCAACTTTGATTGTTTGAGACATTTGATAATTTCCTCAGTACAGATTTAATTTTCTAAGATGACGTGGCCCACCGCCGTGTTGGAAGCAGGCACATGGTAGAAACGTTGTTTCAGCGTGGGCTCTTTTCCTCCCGCGACATCGTTCATGGCACCACGGGCAATGAGCCACATGACCAACTCAATGCCTTCGCTGCCGGCTTCACGCACATAGTCGATGTGCGAAATATCGGCGGCAGCTTGCGGATCGTTGATGAGCTTGTCCATAAACACACGGTCAAACTCTTTGTTGATCAACCCTGCCCGCGCACCTTGGAGCTGGTGACTCATACCACCTGTACCCCAGATGTGAACGTTGATGTCTTCATCGTAGGTTTCGATGGCTTTGCGAATGGCTTTTCCTAAATTAAAGCAACGCTGGCCACTTGGAACAGGGTACTGCACCACGTTCACCGCAAATGGAATGACAGGACATGGCCATTCAAATTTGTCTGCAGGAGGTTGGCCACACATTAAGGACAAAGGCACTGTGAGGCCATGGTCAACATCCATTTTGTTCACAATGGTGAGATCAAAGTCTTGCTGAATGACTGATTGCGCAATGTGCGAAGCCAAATCGGGATGACCTTTGACCACAGGCACAGGACGGGAGCCCCAACCCTCATCGGCTGGCAGAAACTGCTCAGCAGTACCAATGGCAAATGTGGGAATAAAGTCCAAGCTGAATGCAGTAGCGTGGTCGTTGTAGACCAAGAAAATGACATCTGGTTTGTTGTCTTTCATCCATTGCTTGCCATATTCGTAACCTGCAAACAGCGGTTGCCAATAGGCTTCTTGGGTTTTGCCTAAATCTAGGGCAGCGCCAATGGCCGGAACATGCGATGTAAAAACGGAGGCTGTGATTTTGGCCATGATCAGTGTACTTTCTTGCCTGCAGAGCCTTGCGGTTGATTTTGAGCTTGTGCATCACCGTTCTCACCGACAAAACGGTTGCCCTCGACCGACCGGCCGCCCTTGATCATCATGTTGCGATACTCGTCTTCCGTCATGCCGGTCATAGAGCCTGCCATTTGCTGAAAACTCTTGCCATCGGTGGCGCCAATTTTGGCCAAGAAATAAATGTTGCCTCCTGTGCGCATGCACCAGTTCAGATCGCGCGCCATGACGGCTTGCTTTTGTTCTTCGGTCATGGCCCATTCGTCCAAATAAGCGCGTTCGTTGGCTTTGAATCGTTCGCGATTTTCAGCCTTCATGAGTGACATGCAAAACTGATTGATCCAATAGCCTTTGCGGCTTTGTTGGGCATCGAAAATGATGGTGCCAGGGACATCCAAATACGGTTTATCAAGGGCCATTAAATTTTCTCCTCTGGCCAGTAAAGGCGCATCGGATTGTTGACCAACAACTTTTGCTGCAACTCAGACGTGGTGGCAATGTGCGGAATAAAGTCCACCAACAGGCCGTCATCGGGCATGTGCTTTTTCAAATTGGGATGCGGCCAGTCGGTGCCCCACAGCACGCGATCGGGAAACTCATCCACTATGGCCTTGGCAAATGGCACCACATCTTGGTAGGCGTTTTGCTCACCATTCAAAGCAGGCGCTCCCGTGACAAACAAGCGCTCAGGGCAAGTGACTTTGCACCAGACATTGCTGTGCTCGCGCATGAATTTCAAAAGCAACTGAAATTGAGGACCGTCAACTGATAATTTCACATCCGGTGTGCCCATGTGATCAATGACCACAACCGTTGGCAGCTCGGTGAAGAAGTCCCACAATTCGGGTAAATCAACTGCCTCAAAATAGATCACCACATGCCAGCCAAGCTTGCCGATGCGTCCTGCAATTTCCATGAGCTCGTCTTTGGGCGTGAAGTCAACCAAGCGCTTGATGAAATTGAAGCGCACACCCCGCACACCCGCATCATGCATGGTTTGCAATTCTTGATCTGTGACGCTGCGCTTGACGGTGGCCACACCGCGTGCCTTGCCATTTGAATTGAGCAAAGCATCCACAGTAGCGCTATTGTCAGTGCCATGGCAACTGGCGCCAACCACGATGTTTCGCGCAAATCCCAAGTGATCGCGCAGTGCATAGAGTTGCTGCTTAGAGGCATCACAAGGTGTGTACTTGCGCTCTGGCGCATAAGGAAACTCGGCACCTGGGCCAAACACATGGCAATGAGCATCCACGGCTCCCGCAGGCAGTTTGAATTTGGGTTGACTGGGGCCGCTGTACCAGTCAAGCCAACCGGGCGTTTTTTGATATTCCATAACTTACTCAGCTTAGTTGTAAAAATAATGAGTTCGCCATCAATCGATGTACTTCAAACCCGCTTTGGCCAAAGGCTCACGCATGTTGTACATATCAAGCCCCAAAATACCTGCGGACAATTTGGCACGTTTTTCACCTTCATTGGCTTCACGTGCTTCAGCAGCATCAGCCACTTTTTGGGCCCATGCAGCAGGCACCACCACCACACCATCGTCATCGGCCACGATGACATCACCGGGGTTCACATTGACTCCCGCGCACACCACAGGAATGTTCACAGAACCCAAGGTTGATTTGATGGTGCCTTTGGCGCTGATGCCCCTGCTCCAAACTGGAAAGCCCATCGCAGTCAGCTCTCTGACATCACGCACGCCAGCATCAATGACCAAAGCTTTGGCACCGCGCGCCATGAACGAGGTGGCCAACAAATCGCCAAAGAAGCCATCACAGTTGTCAGCACTGAGGGCCGCAACTACGACATCGCCAGCTTGAATTTGCTCAGCCACCACGTGCATCATCCAATTGTCACCAGGGTGCAACAGCACCGTAACGGCTGTACCAGAAACAGATACCCCACTGTAGACAGGTCGCATGTACCTTTGCATCAGGCCCACACGGCCCATGGCTTCGTGCACTGTGGCTACACCAAGGCGACCTAATTTGTCGACGGCTGGTTTGTCTGCCCGAGTGATGTTGCGCTTCACAATTCCGAGTTCTGTCATGGTCAGTCCAATTTAAAAATAGTGAGAGAAAGATCTTTGGCGGCCTGCTTGTTCAAAGCCCTTTGGCTTTCAAGTGCGCATCCAATCTTGGAAACACATGGCGTGTGTTGCCTTCGTAAATTTTGTAACGCTGTTCTTCGTTCAAGATACTTGAAGATTGAATGTAACGCTTGGTGTCGTCAAAATAATGACCTGTTTCTGGGTCAATGCCGCGCACAGCGCCAATCATTTCAGACGCAAACAAAATATTGTCAACGGGTATGACCTTGGTCAACAAGTCAATGCCGGGTTGGTGATAAACGCAAGTGTCAAAGAAAATATTGTTCAGCAAATGGTCTTGCAACAAGGGCTTCTTCAATTCTTGCGCCAAACCGCGAAAGCGCCCCCAGTGGTACGGCACAGCTCCGCCGCCATGGGGAATGAGAAATTTCAAGGTCGGAAAGTCTTTGAACAAATCAGAGGTAAGGCACTGCATAAACGCTGTGGTATCTGCATTCAAATAGTGGGCGCCGGTGGTGTGGAAACAGCTGTTGCAACTGGTGCTCACGTGAATCATGGCGGGGATGTTGTGCTCCACCATTTTTTCGTAAATGGGATACCACTGCTTATCGCTCAAGGGGGGAGAAGTCCAGTGACCGCCAGAGGGGTCTGGATTCAGATTGATACCCACATTGCCGTACTCTTTCACGCAGCGCTCTAACTCCGGAATGCATGTGGCTGGGTCAACTCCCGGTGACTGCGGCAGCATGGCCACGGGCACAAAACTGTCAGGGAACAATTGGCTCACGCGGTAGCACAACTCATTGCAGATGGCTGCCCATGTAGAAGAAACATTGAAATCGCCAATGTGGTGAGCCATGAAACTGGCGCGCGGACTGAAAAGGGTCAAGTCAGATCCGCGTTCTTTCATCAAACGCAATTGATTGGTCTCAATCGACTCACGCAACTCGTCATCGCTGATTTTCAGGTCAGCTACTTTAGGGCCAAGCTCGGGCGTATTCAGATTGGCAATCTGTGCATTGCGCCAGTTTTCCAAAGCTTTAGGGGCCGTGGTGTAGTGCCCATGACAATCAATGATCAAAGGTTTATGAGTACTCATGTCGAGGTCCAATTGAAAAGTATTTTGAGAAAATTAAGCAGCGGGTCCAGACCACAATGAGGCAGGCACCATGGCCTCACCGCGCATGAGCAGCCTTGCTGTTCTCAGCAAAGCGGCCTGTGTGACGTTTTGTCCACCCGGCAAATTCGGCGCAAGCTCTGTTTGCAAAGCCACACTGAACTCGCCAGTAGGGTGTTCGACCGAAACATTTTTGGCAACGCCACTTGGCATGACGGCGATGCCATCGCACACAGAACCTTCTAGCACGCATGCAGTACCCACCGTGACGGCAGCCAGAACACCAATGGCGTCGTGACACACATGCGGAATGAAGCTGCGAGTGCTTAAAGAACCGCCATTCTTTGGCGCAGCAATCAGGGTCATTTTGGGATAGTTCTTTTGGCTCACATCGCCCAAACCCATCAGTAAAGAGACTTGCAAGCGCAGCGCTTCAATTTTGGTTTTTAGCTCAATATCGGTATTCATTTCTGCAACTGATTCATAACCTGTTCGGCCAACATCTGAGGCCTTGAACATCACCAAGGGCATGCCGTTGTCAATACAGGTGACGTCCAAGGTGAAGGGCTCAAACCCTGCGCCTGTCACAGTCAGGCTGTCTTTCACACGACCCGTGGGCAAAAGGTCAGAACACACAGAGCCTGCCGTGTCTAAAAAATTAATCACGACGGGGGCTGATGTACCTGGTGCACCATCAATGCGTGCCTTGCCTTCGTATTGCACCAAGCCGCCCGTGGTGTCAACGGTAATGTCGCATTGCATGTTGGTGTTCAAGGTCAAGACACGGAAGGTGGTCTGATCACCTTGGGCTTGAAGCATGCCCGTTTCCAAGGCAAAGGGCACGACAGCGGCCAACATGTTGCCGCAGTTGGGCGTGGTATCCACCGTGTCATTGTCAGGTTGAAGTTGAGCAAATAAAAAATCAAGCGCTACGCCGGGCACGGTACTTTGGCTCACGATGCCTACTTTGCTGGTCAGAGGGTGTGCACCACCCAAGCCATCGATTTGGCGTTTGTCTGGCGAACCCATTGCCGCCAATAACACTTTGTCTCTGAGGGCTTTGTCTGAAGGCAGATCGCTTGCTTTGTAAAAGGGCCCCTTGGAGGTGCCACCTCGCATCAACAAGCAAGGAACCGCAGTTTGAGAAGAAGCTTTCATGGTCTAAATCCAAGCGTCTAAGTGATAAGAATTTGATAATTTTCCAATTTAGCACCCCTTTGAACTAGGCCTGTGAAGCACTAACAGATAGAACAAATTTACATAACCAAAGCCCTGTTATGGCAAAATTCCCCAATGGATCTCAAGCAAATTGAATATTTTGTGCGCGTAGCTGAAATGGGAAGCTTTACCCGCGCCGCCATTGCCCTCAATGTGGCACAGCCTGCATTAAGTCGCCAAATCAGGCTCTTGGAAGTTGAGTTGCGACAAAATTTACTCAAACGCAACGGCCGCGGCGCAAGTCCCACCGAGGCCGGTTTGCTGCTTTTAGAGCATGGGCGAGGCATCTTGCATCAAGTAGAGCGCGCCCACGAAGAGCTAGGCCGTGCTCGCAGCGGCCTGAACGGCCGTGTTGCCTTAGGCCTTCCGCCAAGTGTGGCCAGGGTCTTAACCGTTCCACTCACCCGCGCATTCAGAGAAAGGATGCCAGAAGCACAACTGTCTATCAGCGAAGGCTTAACAACCGCCATGCAAGAAAGCCTGCTGAACGGCAGGCTTGATATCGCCCTCCTCTACAACATGAAAGCCACATCGGGATTGGAAATTTCGCATCTGGTTCAAGAAGAGTTGTGGCTGGTCCAAAAACGTCCGCCGGGTCTTCAGGAAGATCCACCGCCGCCGCCAATTGATTTGAAAGATGTCTCAAAACTTCCCTTGGTCATTCCAAGCCGACCCAACGCCATCCGAATGCATGTGGAATCAGAAATGGCGGCTCTTGGCACGCATCCTCAAATTGCCCTAGAAATTGATGGTGTCACAGCCATCCTCGATTTGGTAGCAGATGGCGCCGGTTGCGCCATCTTGTCGCGCAATGCCGTAACGCGCTCCATCAACCCATCCGCCTTTTCAACGCGCTCCATTTCACACCCGCAACTTAGCATTGAGTTGAGTTGTGTAGTCAGCTCACAAAGGCCCAGCACGCTCACTCAGCAAGCAACACTGAGCCTCATCCGTGAAACTGCTTTGCGATTGTTAGAGTCTGTGTAATGCATTAACTCTCTGTCAGTGGCGTTCATTGTTTGGGAATGCCTGCACGTTGAATGACTTCTCCCCAGCGCTTGGTCTCACTGCTTAACAAATCGGCAGCCTGCTGCAAGCTGCCCGGTTGGGGATCAACATTCATATCCAATAGTTTTTTCCGCACTTCAGCTGAATTCAAAACGCTCTGAATTTCTTGATTTAATTTTTGAACAATGTCACGCGGTGTTTTGGAAGGCACAGCGAGTGCATTCCATGAGGCGGCATACAGATTCCTCACGCCAGCCTCTTTGGCTGTGGGCACCTGAGGCAATGCCGCCGAGCGCTTATCGCCTGTCACAGCCAATGCACGCAATGCTTGCCCCTTAATCTGAGGCAGCACAGGTGCCAGGATTTCAACTGCCAAATCAATCTGGCCACCGCGCAAGGCTGTTAGAACGGCTGGCGTACCATTGAAGGGAACAACTTGCACATCAATGCCTGCCGTGGCTTTGAAAAGTTCAGCAGCCAGATGCTGAGTGCTGCCCACATTGATGCTGCCAATGTTCAACTTACCGGGGTTGGCTTTGGCAAAATTAAGCAAGTCTTGTAGGCTTGTAAATTTGGATTCCTGAGGCACCACAATGGCTATGTCAAAAGTACCCAACACTGACAATGGCGTTAAATCTTTTTCAGCATCGTAAGGCAATGTTTTAAAAAGCCCCGCACTCACAGCTGTGGCATTGGACATCAGGAGCAAGGTGTAACCATCGGGCGCAGATTTGGCCACTGCGTCTGTAGCGACAACTCCTCCCGCGCCAGGTTTGTTTTCAATGACAATGCTTTGGCCTAAATTTTCCCCCAGTTTTTGAGCCACGGTGCGTGCCGTGAGGTCAGCTACACCACCAGCACCAAAAGGCACGACAATTTTGAGCGGCTTGCTTGGATAAGCAGCTTGGCTAAATGCATTGCTAAACCCAACGAAAAGCAAAGTGGCCCCTACCAACTTAACCCATAAAGATTTTTGATTCATTTCATGCTTCCTTTTCCAATGCCAATAATCGATCAATAACCCGACGCGACATCACACCACCCGCGTCGATGGACAATATTTTTAATTTTCGCTCAGGGTTTGCCAAAATATTTTTTTGTTGACGCTCAAGCATTTCCAAATCTTCGCTGAAAATTTTGCCCTGACCTTCTCGAATGCGCGCTGTTAATTCTTCATCTTGAGGCTTGAATTGTCGAACCATGCCCCAGAAATAATGAATGCTGGTTTCTGTTTCAGGTGTAATAAAGTCAACCACCACGCTATAGGCCTTATCTTTAGGGTCGGCGTTATAGCCGCCTTTGCCCGCTAAAGCCACGCCCACTTCAATCATCACATGACTGGGTGGTGAAAAACGGCATATTTGCCAACGGTCTACCTTGGCATCGTCGGGTAAATCATGAGCCCGCATGGCCATTTGCCAAAATGGAGGCGCCTTGATGCCCTCCATGAATCGACTGGTGATCACCGTATTGCCCTCGGTGATAGTGCGACTGGGCGTTTCATCAATTTCAGTTTGTCCAATGCTGGTGCCATGTACATAGGTTTCGTGCGTGAGGTCCATCAGATTGTCAATCATCAGGCGATAGTCACAAGCAATGTGGTACTGCCCTCCCCCGTAGGCCCAAGCTGGATTTTCAAACCATTCAAAGACTGGGATTTTGCGGGCGTCTACTTTGGATGCGTCGCCAGGCCAGACCCACACAAAACCATAGCGCTCAATGACTGGGAAACTTTTGACAGGTTCAAATCCGCGTACGTTGTGCCCAGGCATGCTGACGGTATGGCCATTACAACCCATGATCAGGCCGTGATAGCCACAAACCAATTGCCCATTGCAGACTCGACCCAATGACAGAGGTGCACCGCGATGCGGACAAAAATCTTCGACCGCCGATACAGCGTGTTCAGACCCTCTGAAAAAGACCATGGACTCATTGCAAATTTTTCTACCTAAAGGCTTGTCTGTCATTTCGTCTGTTCGACAGGCTACGTACCATTCATTTTTGAGAAACATCTAATCTCCTTAGAAGCTACCTGGCCTGAAATTAAGCAATTAATCGAATAAATCTGCTGATTCAGAGAAATCATGCGGGTGTGCTGATGTGAACCACTTACTGGTTTGAGTTAATCATGACATTCAGTGATTATTTTCATTTTATACGGCATCGCATGCTGAAAGGTCAGCGCTTTGGGGTCTCAGTGGTTTTCCGCAGGTCGTGACTCAAACTCCCAATGCTGTCAGAATTTAAAGCCTAGGGTTACTACTCTAGAGCCCACGCTTTCATCAAGCGCTATTGGGCTGGTAGTATCTTAGAATCCACCTGCTTAGGGGCCTCCAACGTGATTCGAAACGACTGTATTTACAGTCTCCTCAAGCAACAACTCTGGCTTCTAAGGGTCAAGACACCCCACTTCAGCTCGCATCAAAACAAGCACAATATCGTTTTTTATCTTTAGCAGGAAATTATTTCATGAGCCATCCATCTCCCGTGACCAACACTCGCAAGGCAGATTTTGCCATCGACCCTCAATTTACAGAGCGTTGGTCACCCCGTGCCTATACGGGCGAAGTTGTTTCTGAAGCCGATGTCATGAGCATGTTGGAGGCCGCACGGTGGGCACCTTCATCCAACAACGCACAGCCTTGGCGTTTTGCAGTGGTACTGCGCAACGACCCGCAATGGGATGCCCTGTTTGCCACATTAAACCCCAACAACCAAGCGTGGGTCGGCAAGGCAGGCGCCTTGGTGGCCATCGCTTCGTACCAATTGGCACCAAAAGCGGGAACGCCCGACTTGATTCCCAATGGCATGCACGCTTTCGACACTGGTGCCGCTTGGGCTTACATGGCCATGCAAGCACACTTGAATGGTTTTTCATTGCACGGCATTGGCGGCTTTGACAAAGTGGCTGGTGCTCAAGTCTTAGGCTTACCCGCTGATCACACCCTGCAAATGTTGGCAACAGTGGGCAAACGCGGCGATGCCGCCACACTGCCCGATGCATTGCGCGAAAGAGAAGCGCCCAATGCACGCAAGCCTCTGACTGCATTGGCCAAGCGGGGTTCTTTTTAAGTGGCCCAAGCCAAGCATCCCCTTTTTAACTTGAAAGAATTACCATGAGACTCATTAGCTTCTTGCTTAACAACACCGCATGCTACGGCGCAGTTCACGGCAACAAAGTTTTAAATCTGACACCTATTTTTGGTGCAGAAGCTCCCGATCTGAAAACACTGATTGCCAAAAAAATGTTAGTCCACGCAGCTGAAGCGTTGAGCAAACATACCCCTGATTTAATTTTCGATGACTTGTCGCTTTTACCCGTCATTCCCAATCCAGAAAAAATCATGTGCGTAGGCTTGAACTACCACGATCACGTCAAAGAAACAGGCCGTGATCTGACAGAAAAACCAGCTATTTTTTCACGCGTGAACTCCTCACAAGTCGGCCATGGCCAAGACATCATGCGTCCACCAGAGTCGCATCGACTTGACTACGAAGGTGAAATTGCCATCATCATTGGTGAAGGCGGCCGCCGTATTTCAGAGGCTGATGCTTGGAAGCACATTGCAGGTTATTCTTGCTACAACGATGGCTCAGTGCGCGATTGGCAAAATTTCACCACGCAATGGACCGCTGGTAAAAATTTCTGGCGCACTGGCGGCTTTGGCCCTTGGATGGTCACTGCCGATGAAATCAAGCCTGGTCAAACCTTGACGCTCAGCACGCGCTTGAATGGTATTGAGTTGCAACGCGCCACAACAGACATGATGATTCACAGCATCCCACGTCAAATTGCCTTCATCTCTACCTTTATTCCGCTAGAGCCCGGTGATGTCATTGTGAGCGGCACACCCGGCGGCGTAGGCAACAAACGCACACCCCAAGTTTTCATGAAACCTGGTGATGTGGTGGAAATTGAAGTCGATGCTGTTGGCATTTTGCGCAACACCATCAAGGACGACGTCGCATAACGACGCTCACTCGAAGACATCAAAGGCTAGACATGAACTTTATTTTCAGAACTTCAAAACTTCAGCGCCATCAGAAGCCGATCAAAACAGTTGCGAGTTTCGTTCTTAGCCTTGGTCTGGCCTTCGGACTTCTAAGCACTGCCTTCGCTCAAGAGGCTTGGCCTCAAAAGCCCATTCGTCTTTTATTGGGTTTTCCTGCAGGTGGTGGATCAGACATTGTGGCTAGATTGATCGCCAAATCTTTGGGCGACCGCATTGGCCAAAATGTCGTGGTCGACAACAAACCAGGCGCAGGCGGCAACATCGCAACAGAAATGTTGGTCCGCGCACCTGGCGATGGCTATACGCTTATCTTGGTGCCCAGCGGCCATGCAAGTGGTGCTGCCATGAAAAAGTCATTGCCCTTCGATCCCATCAAAGATTTGGCATGGGTTAGCACCATTACAACGTACCCTTTGGCTTTCACCGTAGCACCCAACTCACCCATCAAGTCTTATGCTGACTTGATCCAAAAGGCCAAAGCAGAACCCAACAAGTACACCTACTCTTCTGTCGGCATTGGCACAGCCATGCACTTGGCCGCAGAATGGGCTTTTGGCGATGCCAATGTGCAAGTGACTCACATTCCTTTTAAAGGTGGAACCGGACCCCTGACTGAGTTGTTGGCTGGGCGCTTGGATGTGATGGTCGATACCATGACGCTGACAGCCTCACTTTTGAAAGAACAGCGTGTAAGAGCCATCGCTGTCACATCTGCGCCTGGAGGAAGTCCTGTGCAAGGTGTACCCGCCATTGCAGATCAATACCCAGGCATGGTGTTTGAATCCTGGCTGGGCATTGCAGCACCTGCCAGCACATCGCTCGAATTGGTCGAGCGCATGAACAAAGAAATTCGTGCGGTCCTTAATCAAGAGGATGTGAAGCAAAGACTCATTTCATTGGGCGGTTCACCCAACGCCAGTTCACCGAATGAATTCAAAACGCGAGTCGAGCGAGACATCCGAAGCTTGAAAAAAGTCATCCAAGATAAAAGAATTGAACTTGAATAAATGCGCGATGCCGGACTTTGGGTCAAATTTCGCACCATATGGCATGTCGATGGCGTCATGATGGCCTATTGGTTTCAAGGCCCCTTTGAAGGATTCATCAAGGTGACCATTGAGGGCCAAAATAAGGACGTTAGCATTCTGCACTGCTTAGGTGGTTCTTCCATTGAAGTCCAGCCAGCTCACCCAGTTTTCAATAAAAACTTTGGCGCTGAGACATGGCTCCCATGCGCCCACTGATTTCAAAAAACTCTGCCACCGTGTCATCAATGATGTCTTTGGCAGATTTCACTGAGTCAATCAAACCCGCTGACTGCCCCGCCAATGCAGGCGCCGCCTCCATATCGCCCTTGAAGTAAACATTCAAGATGCCTTTCATATCGTCAAATGACATGATGCCTTGCTCATGAATGGCGCTGGTGCGCTCAGATTTAAGGGCGCGAATACAAGGCGTTGATTTGGTGTTCAACATCCAAGTCCCAGTCTCTTTGGAGTTGACAATGGCATTTTTAAAGTTGTCGTGAACGGGGCTTTCTGCACAACTAACAAAGCGAGTTCCCATTTGAATGGCTTCAGCACCCAGCGCAAATGCTGCAGCCATGCCTCTGCCATCGCAAATACCACCGGCCGCAATCAAGGGCACATTGACCTTGGCCCGAATCGCTTGCAAAAGAACCAGCGTTGAAACGTCTTCAGGGTTTTTAAAACCACCCCCTTCAGATCCTTCTACAACCAGACCATCAACCCCAGCATCAACACACTTCAGAGCGGCATCAACAGTGGGTACAGCGTGATACACGGTGATGCCTGCATCCTTTAAGGGCTGAATAAATTTAGCAGGGCTACCAGCGGAGGTTGTCACAAATTTCACGCCCGATACACACACAAACTTCAGCATGGCATCGTCTTTTAAAAAACGAATGGGCAAATTGACGCCAAATGGCAAATTCAATTCGCGCATTTTTTTAATTTCGGCTTGGCAATTTTCGGTTTCACCCGAAGATGTTTCAATAACGCCAAGGCCGCCAGCTCTAGACACTGCCGAGGCTAGTTGTGTTCGCGCAATCCAGCCCATGGGGGCTTGCAAGATGGGGTACTTGGCGCCAGTATGCGCCAAGACTCTGTTTGTGTTTGTGTTTGTGTTTGTAATTGAGTGATTCATCCATCAAGCCCAAAACACACTGCCGGACTTTTCATACCAAGCAGGCACTTGGCTTTCAACAGACGATTCAATGCGACTGCGTTTGATTTTCATGGTGGGGGTGAGGTAGCCGTTTTCAATCGACCAGGCCTCACTGGCGATGACCAACATGCGAAGCTTTTCATAATCTGCCAATTCTGCATTCACCTTGACCAGCAACTCGCTGAGTTCTTGTTCAACTTGAGCCCTTACCTCAGCGTCTTTGACTTTCGGACGAATATCTTCCGCCAGTACCACCATGGCATAGGCAGCAGACTGGGAGACTCCTGAGACGATGCTCATCTCAATCATGGGGTGCACGTTGAGTTTGTTTTCAATGGGCGCTGGCGCCACATACTTACCTTTAGAGGTTTTGAAAATCTCTTTCAAACGTCCGGTAATTTTCAATAAGCCGTCAGCGCGCTGCTGACCTTGATCGCCTGTCTTGAAAAAACCATCTTCGGTAAAAGCTTCAGCATCCAAATCGGGGCGTTTGTAATAGCCCACCATTTGGCCAGGAGATTTAATCAAGATTTCGCCTTCAGGGCTGATTCGAGCTTGAACGCCAGAACCTGGAATGCCCACACTGCCCGGCTCATTGATTTCGTTGGTACAGCTGTGCGACCAAGCAAAATCTTCTGTCATGGCGTAGCCCTCAAAGAGGTTCAAACCTAGCTTGCGATACCAGATGATGAGTTCAGCCGGCAAGGGCGCAGAACCGCTGCCCGCTGACACCACTTGGTCCAAGCCGAGGCCTTTGAGAATTTTCTTTTTAACCACGCCCCGAATGATTGGAATGCTCAACAACAAATCCAACTTGGCTGGTGGCATCTTGCTGAACACACCTTGCTGAAACTTGAGCCACAAGCGCGGCACTGAAATGAAGAATGTGGGTTTTGCACGGTTTAAGTCTTGGATGAACGTGTCCAACGATTCTGCAAAAAATACCTGCGTCTGCCCATGTATCAAACTGGCAGACTCCACCCAAGCACGCTCAAAAACGTGCGCCAAAGGAAGATAAGACAAAACTCGGTAATCTTTCAAATCAACTGCGCTTTGCAAAATAGATTGACTGATTAATTCCGCGGTGACAGATATACGCTCAAAATTGTGCATGACGCCTTTGGGTTGGCCTGTAGAGCCAGAGGTGTACATGATCATCGCCAAATCTTGAGGTGCCCGCGATATGTCACCTTGCAAGGGCGCTGTTTTTGCAACGATGTCATCCCACTTTACAAATTGATTGCCAGGGGCCAATGGGAATGCAATGCAAGGCAAAGAGGCCGGCACAGAAGGAGCTTGTTCTGGCCATGTATCCAATTTACCGACAAACAACAAACTGGCTTCGCTGTGATCCAGAACGTACCGCACTGTCTCGCCCAACTCGGTTGGGAAAATGGCCACCGTGGTGCAGCCAGACATCCAAATGGCCAGTTCAGCCATGATGAAATGCGCACAATTCTTGGAAAGAATGGCCACCCTCGCACCTGGCGCAAGGTTTTGAGCTTTGATGTGAGCCGCCATGGATCGCGCTTGCTTAAGGGTTTCGCGCCATGTGTACTCGATAACCTGGCCATTGCCAATAGGCTGCGTCATGTAGACAAAATCTGGGTGATTTTTCTCGTGAGCCAGAACAGTTTCAAGAATCAATACAGGTTTTGACATGCCAAACTTTCGTGGGTTGAAGTAGCCCCTTGGTTAGAAAAAAATCAAGGAACAAACGGTAATTCGAATTGATTAAGGATTGTGAAGAGAATTGAAATCATTCCCAGTCCTTTGAGAGACTGATTTCCTAGGTATTTCCCCAATAAGCCCTCATATTTTCATGGACTAATTTATTTCAAACCGAGCAAGCGCACCGCGTTGTCTTTCAAAATTCCGGGCATCACCTCGGGCTTGAAACCTGCCACTTCAAAATCCTTCATCCACCGCTCAGGTGTGATGAGGGGGTAGTCACTGCCAAACAAAATGCGATCTTTCAGTAAGGTGTTGGCGTATTGAATCAGCTGCTTTGGAAAATACTTAGGGCTCCAGCCCGATAAATCAATCCAGACATTGGGCTTGTGCGTGGCCACGCTTAGTGCTTCGTCTTGCCAAGGAAAACTGGGATGCGCCATCACAATTTGCATGTCGGGAAAATCAATGGCTACATCGTCTAAGTGCATGGGGTTGCTGTAGGCCAAGCGCAATCCACCGCCACAACGCATGCCAGAACCTATGCCGCTGTGACCGGTGTGAAAAATGGCGGGCAACTTGTGTGCGTTGATCACCTCGTAAATGGGCCAGGCCATTTTGTTGTAAGGGTGAAAGCCCTGAACGGTGGGGTGAAACTTGAAGCCTTTGATGCCCTCTTCCTTGATCAGTCGTTCTGCTTCACGCGCACCCATCTTGCCTTTGTGCGGATCGATGCTGGCAAACGCAATCATCATGTCGCTGTTGTCGCGCGCTGCTTTGGCAATTTCTTCGTTGGGAATTCTGCGACGTCCAAGTTGCGACTCGCTGTCAACCGTGAACATCACCAATCCAATTTTCCGTTCACGGTAATAAGCCACTGTCTCTTCAATCGTGGGACGTCGATCACTGCCAAAAAACTTATCGGCTGCGCGGTCGTATTCCTCGCCGTAATTGTCGAAAGGATTCCAGCAACTCACTTCGGCATGCGTATGAATATCAATGGCAATCAGGTCTTGGTGTTTCATAAATACTTTCAGAAATTCGGGAAAACCCTGTGATTTTTAGTGCGTCAAAGAAAGACAATATCGTTATTGATAATAACCTTTTTAACGAAAAGTTGCACTTAGGCAAGATCGTTTTTTGAACCAACATCATGACTCAAAATTTCCATCCTTTGCTGCAGCGAGCCCAAACCAAGGGCATCCACTTTGAAATGAAAGGCGCAGTGGCTGTTGTGCGCCTAAGCCGCCCCGCCAAGCGCAATGCACTCAACGATGGCTTGGTAGAGGCATTGCGAGATATCTTTCAAAACCTTCCTGAAGAAGCCAAATCTGCCGTCATTCACGGCGAAGGCGAGCATTTCTGTGCTGGCCTTGATTTGTCGGAATTGAAAGAACGCGACGCTGGGCAAGGAGTGTTCCATTCTCGAAGCTGGCATGTGGCTTTAGACGCTGTTCAACTTGGCAGAGTTCCGGTTGTGGCGGCGCTACACGGCGCTGTGGTGGGCGGCGGTTTAGAGTTGGCTAGCGCATGTCACATTCGCGTCGCAGACGACAGCGCCTTCTTTGCCCTGCCTGAAGGTACGCGCGGTATTTTTGTGGGTGGCGGCGGCTCTGTTCGCATTCCCAAACTGATTGGTGTGGCGCGCATGACCGACATGATGCTCACGGGTCGCGTGTACAACGCAGCAGACGGCGAGCGAATTGGTTTGGCCCAATACCAAGTGCCCACAGGCACAGCTTTTGAAAAGGCGTTGGAGTTGGCGCAACGCATTGCCACCAACGCACCTTTAACAAACTATGCACTCATGCACGCCCTGCCCCGCATTGCAGAGCAACCAGCAGACCATGGCTACCTCACAGAAGCGCTCATCTCTTCCATTGCGCAAGCTGCACCTGAAGCCAAAGCGCGCGTGAGGGCCTTCTTGGAAGGCAAGGCAGCCAAAGTTCAAAAGAGCTGATCGGAGACACGCATGAGCTCACCCCAATTTCGACCTCTGCATTTCGGCGTGACGCGCGTCAGCCTGAAAGATGGCGCGCCTGGCACGCACTATTTAAAAGCCGATCAAGTTTTACAAGCCTTTCCCGATCGCTTAACAGATCGTCTTCAACATTGGGCTGAAAACAAGCCTGATCAAACCTTGTTTGCACGCCGCGTTAAATTGGCCGATGGCACATTAGGCGACTGGCGACATGTGTCCTACGCACAAGCCTGGGGCACTGCGCGCAACATTGCTCAAGCCTTGATCAACCGCGGCCTGAATGCAGAACGGCCAGTGGTCATATTGAGCGAGAATAGTTTGGAGCATGCCTTGCTGGCTTTGGGCTGCATGGTGGCAGGCGTCCCTTTCGTACCTACGTCGCCACCTTACTCCCTGATTAGCCAAGACTACGACAAACTGAAACATGTGTTGCGCACGGTCACACCAGGCATGGTGTTTGCCAGCGATGCACGCTATGCCAAAGCCATTGCTGCCACTGTCTCCAAAGACATGGAAATTGTCATGAACGAAGGCGGCATAGAAGGCCAACAAGTCACTTTATTCGAAGCCTTGTGCCAAACACCAGCCACAGCGCAAGTGGAAGCAGCGATTGCCGCAACGGGCCCGGACACCATTGTGAAATTCTTATTCACCAGCGGCTCTACCAAGATGCCCAAAGCTGTGATCAACACACAGCGATTGTGGTGCGCCAACCAACAACAAATGATGCAGTCCATGCCAGTGTTGGCACAAGAGCCCTTGGTCTTGGTCGATTGGTTGCCTTGGAATCACACCTTTGGCGGCAACCACAACTTTGGCATGGTGGTCTTTCATGGCGGCACCCTGTACATCGATGATGGCAAACCTACGCCCACCCTCATGCACGAGACATTGCGCAATTTGCGCGAAATTGCCCCCACAGTTTATTTCAATGTGCCTACTGGCTTTGAAGCCATTGCCTTGGCCATGCAAACAGACGACCTGCTGCGAAAAACTTTACTCTCACGTGTCCAAATGTTCTTCTATGCAGGTGCTGCCTTGGCGCAACCCATTTGGGACAGTTTGTACGAATCTCAAGAGCGCGAAATTGGCGAGCGCATTGTGATGGGCACCGGCCTTGGCATGACCGAGTCTGGCCCCTTCGGTATTTTTGTGACCAACCCCAATGTGTCCGCAGGCGACTTGGGCGTGCCCACGCCTGGTTTAGAACTCAAACTGGTCGACATGGGAGGCAAAACCGAGGTCCGTTATCGCGGTCCGAACATCACGCCAGGTTACTGGCGCAACGAGGAAGAAACCAAAGGCGCCTTTGACGACGAAGGCTTCTTCTGCACAGGCGACGCCGTCAAGTGGATTGACAAAACCGATGTGCATTTGGGTCTGAAATTTGACGGCCGCATTGCCGAAGATTTCAAATTGGCCACAGGCACTTTCGTGAGTGTGGGGCCATTGCGCGGCAAGATCATCGCAGCGGGTGCACCTTACATTCAAGACGTGGTCCTTACTGGCATCAACTTGAAAGAAGTGGGTGCCATGGTGTTTCCGACGCCTGCCGTACGCGCCCTAAGTGGGCTTGCCCCTGATGCATCCTTGGCAGATGTCTTGGGCAGTGCACCCGTCTTGGCGCATTTTCAAAACCTCATCAACGAGCTGACCAAGACAGCCACAGGCAGCGCCAACCGCATTGCGCGCATGTGCTTATTGTCTGAGCCACCCACCATTGACAAGGGGGAAATCACAGACAAAGGCTCCATCAACCAACGATCTGTTTTGACGCACCGTGCAGAAACTGTGGCTGCATTGCATGAAGAACGACTGCACTTCATTTTGAAACCCACCCCTTAATTGATATTTGAAAGCCCAGCATGAACATTCAAGGTAAGAGCGCATTGGTCACTGGCGGTGGTTCTGGTTTGGGCGAAGCAACAGCCCGTGAGCTAGCTCGTTTAGGCGCCAAAGTTGCCATACTCGACCTGGACCTCGAGAACGCACAAAAGGTGGCATCCGACATAGGTGGCATTGCCATTCAGTGTGATGTGACCCACGCTGCCAGCATGGAAAACGCAGTGGCAGAAGCAGCCAAGGCCCATGGCGGAGCTCGCATCTTGATGCAAATTGCGGGCATTGGTACTGCCAAACGCATTGTGGGTAAAGATGGCAACCCTGCGCCTTTAGAAGACTTCGTCAAAGTGGTCAACGTGAACCTGATTGGCACCTACAACGCGGCTCGCGTGTTTGCAGCTGCATGTGCCAAGCTTGACCCCATGGATGACGGAGAACGCGGCGCCATGGTTTTCACAGCGTCAGTGGCCGCCTTTGATGGCCAAGTGGGCCAGCAAGCCTACAGCGCTTCCAAAGCAGGCGTGGCTGGCATGACACTGCCCATGGCGCGCGATTTAGCGCAACATGGCATTCGCGTTTGCACCATCGCGCCTGGCATCTTTGCCACACCTCTGTTGAAAACTTTGCCAGAAGCTGTGCAAGCCTCTTTGGCGGCCAGCATTCCCTTCCCTTCACGCCTTGGCAAGCCCGAAGAGTTTGCGCAATTAGCGGCACACATTGTCAGCAACGGTCACATGAACGGCGAGGTGATTCGCTTGGACGGCGCACTGCGCATGGCTCCCCGCTAAGCTATTTCTCGAAAGATACACATGAGCAAAACAGTTGTTTACGAAGTGCAAGTGATGTTCGGTGATTGCGATCCCGCAGGCATTGTGTTCTTTCCCAATTTTTCCAAATGGATGGATGCCTCCTCACTCAATTTCTTCGTGAAGTGCGGGGTTCAACCCTGGCGAGAATTGGTGAAAACCACCGGCATCATTGGTACGCCTTTGTTGGAAATCAACACCAAGTTTGGTCGCACCGCCACCTATGGCGAAACCATTCAAATTCACACCAGTGTGCAAGAGTGGCGCGATAAAACTTTTGTCCACAAACACGTCGTGATGCGAGGCGATACCGTGTTGTGCGAAGGCACCGAGGTTCGCGCCTTTTGCATCAAGCACCCTGATGACCCGGATCGCATCAAAGCCATTGAAGTACCCAAAGACATTAAAGCCTTGTGCAGTTAAGGCGAAAGCACAGTTTTCAGTCAATTTTTAAGTTCAATTTTTTCAACCACCCAAAGAGGAGACAAGCATGACAAATCGTCGAGAATTTTTGCAGACAACAGTAGGAGCAGCCATTGTGGGCAGCACAGCCTTTCAACAATCATGGGCTCAAAGCGGTTTGCCTATAGAGCAAGTCAAAGTGCTTTATGGCTTTCCACCTGGCAGCTCTGGTGATATTTGTGCGCGCCGTGTTGCTGAAAAATTTGGCGGCACTGGCTATAGCAAAAACGCCGGCGTCATTGACAGCAAACCCGGTGCTGGCGGACAAATTGCATTGAACCTACTCAAATCAGCACCTGCCGATGGCTCGGTGTTGGCCATGACACCTTTTTCTCCCATTTCGCTGTATCCCCATATTTTTAAAAATCTGCAATACAAGCCCTTTGAAGATTTCATACCAGTGGGTACCAGTTCCATGATTCACCATGGCTTTGCAGTGGGCCCCATGGTTCCTGCCAATGTGAAGAATGTGAAAGACTTTGTGGCTTGGGCCAAGGCCAATCCTGCACAAGCCAGCTATGGCTCGCCTGCAGCAGGCTCAACGCCTCACTTCATTGGCGCACTGCTAGGACTCAATCAAAACTTTGAGTTCAAGCACGCACCTTACCGCGGCTCTGTTCCGGGTGTGACTGACGTAGTTGGCGGACAAATTGCCTGCATGTTCACGCCCCACGGCGACTTCATTGCTAACCACAAAGCAGGCAAGATGCGCATCTTGGCCACCTCAGGCAAAACACGATCACCCTTTGTACCTGACGTGGCCACATTTGCAGAACAAGGTTTTCCAGAGCTGACAGTCGAAGAGTGGTTTGGGTTTTACGCACCGGCTAAAACACCCGCCAACATTATTCAAGCTGCCAATGCAGCCATCAATGCGGCTCTGAAAGACAAAGGCGTTCAAGATGCTTTAACCATCGTCGGCTTAATTCCTTATGGCGGCACTGCTGCCGATCAACTCAAGAGCTCACAAGTGGAATTAGAGCGTTGGGGCCCTCTGATCAAGCGCATTGGCTTTACTGTTGACTCCTAATCTTGGTTAGGATCGCATAGGCCCGAGTGCTCTCTAAGTTCTCGGGCTTTCTTCTCATCGCGCCTCATCGAAACACTTGATAGAAACACAATGCGAAGCAGCGTAAAACAAACCTCAACTGCCATTGAGATAGTTGACACCCGCTTTTTAGAAAGTTTGATTGGCTACAACGCCCGTCGAGCTACTTTGGCCATCATCGGCGAATTTTTAGAAAGAATGGCGGTGTACGGACTCAAGCCTGTCGACTTTTCTGTCATGTCCGTCATCGTTCACAACCCTGGCGTGACATCGCGTCAGCTGTGCGCGTCTTTGAACATCTTGCCGCCCAATTTGGTCAGCCTCATTCAATCATTAGATTCGCGGGGTTTGGTTGAACGACTACCACACCCCCATGATGGCCGAGCCGTAGGACTACACCCCTCAGAAAAAGGCAAAGCACTCATGGTGCAAGCTGAGGCTACGGCATCAGAACTCGAAAGAAATGTAGGCGGTAAACTCACCCCAAACCAAGCTCAAACATTGGTCACTCTTTTGCAAAAAATCTATCTCTAAGTTTGCTGCAACAGCATTAACTTAGACATCCTAATCAGGAGAACGTCTCGTGGTGACTTCAAGCTTTCCCTCATTGAACCAAACATTGCCCCTTGATGCAGCCAATGCACTTTTGATTGGTCGTATTTGGGTACCTGGTGAAGGTCCCTACTTGGTCAAAGTGGGTCAGCATGAGATCACTGATTTATCAGAACTGGCACTGACCAGCAGTGACCTGATGGAGTTGGATCACGCTGCAGCCAGAGTTGCGAAACACTTAGGTCGAACATGGTCCACACCTAGCGTTTGGGGCAATACGGATCCTTTGAATCAGAACCCACAAGAGGCTTGGTTCCTAGCGCCAACTGACCTGCAAGCCATTAAAGCCGCTGGTGTGACCTTTGTCGCCAGCATGCTAGAGCGCGTCATTGAAGAGCAAGCGCGTGGCGATGCCGCCAAAGCTGAAAGTGTTCGAGCAGCGGTCATCAGCGTGATGGGCGACAACTTGCGAAACGTCAAACCTGGCTCTGAGCAAGCCATGAAGTTGAAAGAAGTTTTGGTGGCGCAAGGTGTGTGGTCGCAGTATTTGGAGGTGGGCATTGGCCCAGACGCCGAAATTTTCACCAAGTCACAAGCCATGAGCGCGGTCGGTTCTGGC
>Ga0209768_10000356_pt1 | contig 31531 bp, 29 predicted proteins | sample LauGreSBDMM110SD_3_FD_187564 | JGI IMG/M metagenome (GOLD analysis project Ga0209768, IMG submission 187564) | Freshwater lake microbial communities from Lake Michigan, USA - Sp13.BD.MM110.SD (SPAdes) (version 2) | ecosystem: Environmental > Aquatic > Freshwater > Lake | place: Lake Michigan... | reverse complement strand
ACGTTCTAATAAAGTATCGTCGCCATCAATGAGATCAAAAAATTCTGGCTGAATAACGAAAAAGCCTCCATTTATCCAGCCGTCTTGCATTTGCGGTTTTTCTTTAAAGGCAGTCACAATTGAATCATTAATTTCAAGCTCTCCAAACCGAGCTGTCGGACGAACTGCTGATACAGTAATCATTTTTCCATGACTGCGATGAAAAGCTAATAGTGAATCCAAATTAATATTAGCGACTCCATCGCCATAAGTGAGTAGACAAACATCATCTCCAATAAAAGATTTCATTCGCTTAACACGTCCTCCAGTCATTGTTGTGTCACCTGTATTCACCAAAGTCACATTCCAATCTACCGAATCTATTTGATGAGAATTAATCTTTCCAGAAGCAAGATTTACAGAGAAATCGGCATTAAGTGAGCAATAATTAAGAAAATATTCTTTAATTTTTTCAGCTTTATAACCTAAGGCTATATAAAAATCTTTATGTCCGAAATGCGCATATGTTTTCATAATATGCCAAAGAATTGGTTTGCCGCCAACTGGTACCATTGGTTTTGGCATTACATCTGTATATTCAGCTAGTCTTGTACCTAAACCACCAGCAAGGAGGATTACCTTCATAAATTAACCCTTTATTTATTAAAAGAACAAACTTTTAGTAAAGCAAAAAAAATTAGCGGTGTTCTAGCGCCCAACTATATGGAATTTCTGGATCCGAAGGGGAGCGTCGAACTAGCTCTTTAGAACAATGGGGTAAGGTGGAACAATTAGCAACGATTGAGCTCGAAGCACCTACACTTTTAAATCCATTCCAGACCATTGGCGGAACTGTAACTAGCATATAATTTTCTGGGGATATAAAGAGCTCTTGGACTTGGCCATAAGAAGGGCTTTTAGGTCTATCATCAAATAAAACAAACTTAATTTCGCCGTGAATCACTGCGTAATTTAAGGTCATTTCTTTATGCAAATGCCACGCCTTTACAACGCCAGGATGCGTGCATGAAAAATAAATTTCTCCAAACCTTGAAAATACAGGCGAATCTTCACGCAACATATGCATAACTTTCCCACGCTCATCAAATATCTGCTTCAAGGGTGTCAATACAACTCCATCTATCATATTAGCTCCGGAAAAAATGAATGTATCTGGGCTCGAGTAATCTCCTCAACATTGCCACCGCTTATAAAATTTTTATACCAAAGCGCTGTCTCACTTAAAGTCTTTTGAGCATCCCAACGTGGATACCATCCTAATAATTGATGGGCTTTGTCACAATTTAATTGCAGTATACGTGCTTCATGCATATGTGTCTGAGAATCAATAACTTCAATATATCCTCTACCTAAATAATCAACAATAACTTGGGCTACATTTTGGACAGTCCGAACCTCATGCAGGGAGGGTCCAAAATTCCATGAGCCTCCCCAACGTTTCGGTTCTTCATATAGCTTAGTAGCTAATAACATATAGCCACTAAGTGGCTCTAATACATGTTGCCACGGTCGTGTTGCACCAGGATTCCTTAAGACGATAGATTTATCTAATTGAATAGCACGAATACAGTCTGGGACGATACGATCTAAAGCCCAATCACCACCACCTATAACATTTCCAGCTCTTGTTGAAGCTGCTCCTAATAAAGGCTGTTGTTCAAAAAAAGAGCGTGAATAAGATGAAAATATAATCTCGGCAGCTGCTTTAGATGCGCTATATGGATCATGTCCGCCTAATTGATCATTCTCTCTATAACCCCAAATCCATTCAACATTCTCATAACACTTATCCGATGTAATATAAACCAATGAACGAACTGAATTGCATTTGCGAACTGCTTCTAAAAGATTAACTGAGCCCATGACATTTGTTGAAAACGTAACTGCAGGATCGGCATAAGAAGGCCTAACTAATGCTTGTGCTGCCAAATGAAATATAATCTCTGGTTGAAAATCATTTACTGCAGCGCTAAGTAAGGATGAGTCGCGAACGTCTCCTTCTATATGTTTAATTTTTTTATCAAGCTTTAGTAGATTAAAATGGTTGACAGGGGGTTCTGGTGGTAAAGCAAAACCCATAACATCTGCGCCAATTTCATGTAATAAAAAAGCTAACCAAGATCCTTTAAAGCCAGTATGCCCGGTAATAAAAACCTTTTTTTTATAAAAAAATTTGCCAGATAATTTACTGTACATAAAATCCTTGATTGGTTATCTTAAATTAAAAATTTTTTGTAACATCGTAAGTTAATTTTATACTTCATTATTGCGTTTTAACAAATAAAGTCTTAATGCCATCAACCAATGATATCTTTGGTTTCCATCCTGGTAATGAATCGCCAAATAACCATGGTACCATCACCTCCCGATCTCTGTATGGCCTGCCACCCCAATTTATAGGCACCTTTATATCTAAAGTTGCCTCGTAAATGCTAATGAGATCTTTTAGATTTATTAAATTACCAGATGAAACTGTATATTTGCGATGTCCTGATATGTCGGTTTCCAATAAAATTTTAGCTGCAACAATGTATGCTTCGACGATATCAAAAATATGGACTAGATCAATTTTTTGATCGCCAGGTGACATTAAAAGGGCTTTTTTGGATTTACTTGCCTCATGCAATGCAGAAAATAATTTTGGTCGAATTTCACATGGACCATAACTGTCAAATAATATCAATGTTATTGCATTTAATGGCTTAGCTTCAACGTAATATTGCAAAATACTCTCAAAGGCTTGTTTAGTAGCTGCGTAAAAACACGTAGGTGAATACTCCTTATCTTCATAATGCTGCCAAAACGTCCCTGAATTTATAATGCTTGGTGCCCCACTAATTGACATGGCTTCTAATAATTGTGTTGAGAAAATAAGATTACTTTGTAAGATCGGGGTAACATCTTTTGATGAATGTTCTGCAATTATTAATGCTGCTAAATGAAATACGATTCGAGGCTTGGCAAGAGAAATTATTTTTATTAGGGTTTCAGTAGTTCCGTCATAATAATGAATTTTTATTTCATCTATAACTGAATCTAAGGCTTTTAAGTTTGAGCTTGGTCTAACAATTGCATGAACAAACCAACCGTCACTAACTAAACCTTTAATTAAATGAGAGCCTATAAAGCCATTACCTCCAGTTACAAGTGCAATCTGTTTATCCATCACTTAAGGTAAAAAAAGTTGAAGAGTACTGGTCATTTTTTTAAAAACCAATTCCAAAGAATGATTCAATTTTTTCTGCAGTAAAATCTAGCATTTCTTTACTAAGTCCAGGATAAATACCTACCCAAAAACTATTATTCATTACAAAATCTGTAGTAGTTAGATCCCCGCTAATTCTGAAATTTTGATCTAACATATAAGGCTGTCTGGTTAGGTTGCCAGCAAATAAAAGACGAGTGCCAATCTTATTTTGATCCAAATAGTTAATTAGATCCATACGGCGAATCCCTGATTCCGGACGAATAGTCATTAAAAAGCCAAACCATGAAGGGTCACTGTTTAATGTTGCCTCAGGTAAGATCAAAAATTCTTCACATGAAACCAATCGATTTTTAAGATATGCAAAGTTATCCTTACGAGATTGTACCAAGCTTTCAAGTCTGTCTAGTTGCCCTAAGCCACAGGCAGCCTGCATATCAGTAATTTTTAAATTATAACCTAGATGTGCATAGGTGTATTTATGATCGTACCCGTCTGGCAAATTACCCAGATTCCAACAGAAACGCTTCCCGCAGGTATTGTCTTTGCCTGGAGCACAAAAACAATCACGCCCCCAATCTCGAAAAGATTCTACAATGAACTTTAACTCACTATTGTTAGTAAAAACTGCACCGCCTTCGCCCATCGTTATATGGTGTGCGGGATAGAAACTTAAAGTGCCGATGTCGCCAAAAGTACCTGTGAGCTGACCGTGATAACGAGAACCCAAAGCGTCACAATTATCTTCAATTAGCCAAAGCTCATATTTACGGCAGATTTCTATTATGGCCTTAAGATTAAATGGATTGCCTAAAGAATGCGCAAGCATTATGGCTTTTGTTTTAGGGCTGATTGCAGCCTCAATCTTTGTTACGTCAATATTATGTGAGGCAAGATCAATATCAACAAATACTGGCACGGCGCCATATTGTAAAATCGGATTTACTGTTGTGGGAAATCCAGCAGCAACAGTTATAACTTCATCATTTGGTTTTATTGCACGATTGCCCAATTTTCGAGAAGTGAGGGCTGAAAAGGCTAAAAGGTTTGCCGAAGAACCTGAATTAGTAGTAATAAGAAATTTAACGCCAAGGTATTGAGCTAACCGCTTTTGAAAAGCTTCATTAAAGCGGCCGGTAGTCAACCAGCCATCTAGTGAAGCTTCAACCATGTTTTTCAATTCTTGTGAGCCAAGAACCTTTCCAGACGGCGGCACAATATCTACACCTGGTAAAAATGGTTTTTTTTCATATTTTATTTGGCTATATTGCTCAACTAGCAACAATATTTGTTGGCGCAAATTTTCTTCAGTCATTAAATATTTTTCCTATAAAAGAACATTTTGAAATTAATTGCACTTCGCATAATTTTACTCAGTGCGGAAATTGTTGAGCTCACATTGTTTGATCGCCAAACCTAAGGCATCATTCAGATCACTTTTTTTAATTATACTTATTTCTGAAACAAGCTTTTTAAGTGTTCGATATAAATAATTAATTCGTTGCTCAAGATGCACCAGCGAATCTGAATCACTTATATGTGCCCAAAAAAATTCAGTTAACGTATAAAATAAATCATGACTTATATCATTTGAAGATTTTTTTAGCTCATCGCTTAAGAATCCTATTAAAGCATCAGCGTAAATAATTTCTACGTCATCAATAATCTGATTTACTTTTAATCCAATTGTATAGTCTAGACGACTATCTACATTAATACTAGAAAACGCTTGAAAAAAAGCTAGTAACATTTTAGCTAATGGCTTGGGCTCGTGAACACTCTCATTAGTATTGTCTTGTAATTTTGTACTATCTGAATAAATAACGCCAGGCTCAGAACTAAAATCTAAAGTTAAGTTTATATGCCCCGCCTTAACTTCAATTATGCGCTGTCGAGAGTTGTGATTTCTAATCATCTCAATTTCACATGGAATTAATCCTAATAAGAGATTAAGCTTTAAGTAAGCCCCACCCTTAAGAAATAATATATTTTCAGAAACTTTTACAGAATTAGGTATAAAAGAGCCTAAAATTGAAAGTATATGTGGTAAACAATCTGCAAAAATTGTAAGTCCAGGGTCATATTTTTTTATTTCCCCATGGCGATATTCCAATTGAGGGTCTGCCCAAATCACCCGTACGGATGAAATATTTTTTTCTTTAGATACTAACTTCGAGAACTTTTCAATATAACTAGAAAAAAGGAAAACATGAGCGGCTGCTAAATATGTTTTTTGAATTTTAGCCAAATTAGCCAATCGTTTAGTTGCGACAAAGCTTTTTGTAATTGGCTTTTCAACAAGCACAGGCAATTGATTTAACAAAGCCCACTCAATTGCTTTCTCATGATCGTTTGGTGCATTGGCAACAATCACAACAGATGTTTTCTCTGAAATAGTTTTTGGGTAGCAAGAAAGAACTTCTACTCTATAATCTAAATCACAAGATAGAATCCATTCTGCCATGACAGTATGATTTCTGGGCGAAAGCACGTATATTTTTACGAACACAGGGGTTAGATTGCAAATAGTCTCAAGTAAAACCCGAGCCCACCGACCTCCGCCAATAACAATAATTGAATCAGGCCAATGCATTGAGTCGCTATCAGAATTAATTATTGCTATATTCTGCATACATGAGATAAAAAAATGATGTAAATCTCTAAAGCCTAAGAAAAATAATCAGGGCTCACGATATCAATAACTTGCCCCGAATAATTTTTTTTAGTTAAGTAAACCCTAATTTCATTTGGGATATGCCACGAAAAATTTAATATAGGTAAGGTTTGATCATCCAACTTAAATAAATCTTCGTCAGACAAAATTGGTATGCGGGTTCCTGGAAGATAATGACCAATTTTCAATGAGCCAGGTTTTTCATAAACCCCAGAGATTAGATCATGATCAAGATCAAGAAGTTTAACTAAAATAGCAGCGCGGCCTGGGAACGCCTTAGCTCGTAACCTACCGTATTTATGAAATAACTTATGTAATAAATCATGCATAATTTTTTGCCATAATACAATTTTTGTTTTTAATAAAGTAAAATCATTATAAAAACTACCTTCTCTAACCATTAAAGCATTATGATGCTCAATTTTTAAAAATTTTGTGTTTAAAGATCTACTTAAAAAAACACGAATATTTCCACCATACCTTTCAGGAAATTCAGCTCTGATTAAATGCGCACCAAGGCTAGAGGCAATATGAGTAAAAGAAGTAATGGAATAAGTTCTGAGATGTTCATGATAGAAAGTGTCAAATTGAACCCCCTCAATAACAGACCCAAGGAAATGATTTTCAATAATAATGACCGTACTATCAGACATTAAGGTTTTAATGGACCGGATAACTTCATGAAGATCAGTGATATGTGCAAAAACATTAGTGAACACTATAAAATCAAAACTACCCTGCTCCCTAAGAATTTTAGATGCAAGTTCTTCTGATAGATAGTCCTTATATATAATATGCTCTTTTGCTTCGGCATCATGGCAAGCGTTGGTTGGCTCAATACCTATCGTCACGGCACCTTGCTCGCGAAAAAAATCTAATAAACTTCCATCATTACATCCAATATCAAGGACTTTTTTTCCATTTAAAGTAGAAAATTTCGCACATGATTCGGCTAAATCTTTCATTCCATCTAAAACATCAACTGTGAATCGAGAGCGATAGTGATATGTCGGGGGGAATAGATCTTTCTTTGGAACTTGGAAGCGTTGATGTGCAGTATTACATTTTTTACAAAATAATATTTCAATAGGATATTCATTGCAGAATCGATTATCACCAATACTCACAAGATCATCGCACATTGGATGGAGGCCCAAATTTAAAACAGACTCAAGTGTGTCATTCCCACAAACTTCACACGAGGTAATTTCATAGTATTTATTACTACTCATATAACAACTCCAAAAAAGTACATAATGCTAGATACTCATTCAATTATCTTACGTATTCGCCTGCCAATAAAATAAAAAAATGAAAGATAGAAATTAGGATATAAAAAAGACTCAAACAATAACCTGAACGGGTTAACATAAACATAACCTGACTTACTTTTGTGCAACAGCATATTTATAAAATCTGGTACAAAATTATTTAACGCATAATTTTTACAATGCACATACTTAAAATAAGGCAAACCATTCTTATGGTATTCATGCAAAGCTTCCACAAGACGAACGCTATGAATAAAAGGATACATAGGCGACCACTCACGTGCGCCCGTCAAGCAAACATTTAAGGGAGTCACATTAAAATAGGCTTTTGAAGTTGCAAATGCTTTAGCAAAAATTTTGACGTGAGGAAATGTGTTGTCAAAATGCGAAAATGTACGACTATCCTTAAGCGCATTTTCATCAATAACATTGACATTTAATGCCCAATTTTTTCTTCTAAAAACAGATAAAAACATACCGCCAAGAAAATCAAAAGATATCTTTGGATCAATCAACTTAAGAAATGGCAGTTCACCTGGAATCGACCATTTAGAAAAAGGAACCATATTATTAGGCAAGTTAGCCGTGTCGAAAGGTGCTGGATAATCATTTAAAAATTCAGTTGTTAAGTGAAATGAATTGACATAAAAAAAATCCACATCGGTGTGACTATTAATTAATTTATATAACTCTTCAATAGCATATGGCATTAATAGATCATCATCACCTATAAGCCATATAAAATCACCTTCTGCCATGGAAACAACGTTAAGAAAATTTCTTGCAATACCTAGATTGCTAGTATTTTTATGGTATTTAATATCAATCGAAGACATTGCTGACCTTACAACATCTTCCGTGCCGTCTGTTGAGTGGTTATCCGAGACACACACTTGGAATTTTAAGTTAGTGTTTAAACTACAAATAATAATTGAGTTTAAACAATTAGCTAAATGGTTCGCTCGGTTATAAGTTGGAATGCAAATTGATAAGTTCATTATTAAAATTTTTTTATTCTTGCAAAATAGTCTTTGCGACAATTTCCCAAGTTAATTCATTAATCGGCTCTTCATTTTTAATATAAGTGTATAAGAAGTTTTTATATTTAGGTTGGTAATCCAACTTAATTTTAAGTGCATCAACTTCATTAGATGAATCAACATTTATATAAATTAAATCGAGCTCGCGGGCAAAAGCTTTAACTGTAGCAATCATACCGACTCTACTTTTTATCTCTGCAGTAACTACTAATATTATGGGCTTAGAAAATAATACAGGAAAACTAATTGAAGTGGAATGAGTCGCAATAGCAATTTTGCTTTTAGCAATCAAATCTACAGTGTTTCCTTTAATAAAGAGCCTATCTCCGAATGGATGTGTTTCTTGGCTAAAATTAGATTTTGGATGGGCAGCAATAACAACAGATAAACCTGTTATACATTCAATGTGATCAAAAAAAAGATTCATTGATGATATATATTTATCAGCATCTAAAGGAGGGATACCAAAAAGAAAAAAATCAGGATGATTTGTATGATCCTCATCTAAAAACACACAGATATTCTCAGACTCTATTGAGGGGCCTGAAACTCTTGTATACTCTAAATAGGTATCATAGTCTCGAGAGTTGATTGGGATAAAAGTAGAGTCAGTTATTCGATATTTTTCAATATAACTAACTAATGATGGGCTACGTTTTATACCAAAAATTCGATGTGGTTTTGGATAAAGAATTTCTAATTTAATCAATTGCACAATTATTTTTCTTGTTAATAATTCAAATATTTTTCTAGGGCTCGTCAATCCTTTTTTTATATTTAGCCAAATCCAAGCTATTGAAAATAACTCATGCAACTCTCTATGACCATTCGGAATATCAGCATTAGATACCACATAATATTTTGCATTATATTTTTTAAGGATTCTAAATATCCTACCAATAGTTAGATCATATTCGCTGAGACCAGCAACGAAGTCGATAAAAATAGTGTTAATAGAATTTTTTTTTACAAAATTATCTAGTTCACCATGAGTGTGTATAACAATAATTTGACATCCAGTGAGTTTTGATTTGCCTTTATATAAATTTTTAGCGATTTTATAATCAATCAGATAAGAAAGGTCTAAAAAAGTAACTTCAAATTCATTCCGACTAAGGTAATCTATTCCTAATGATTTTGAGAACATTTCATACGGCATCAACCTTGAGAGGAAGGCAATCCGTTTAGCCATTTTTAAATAGAAAATCCATCATCAACAATCAGATTTTGACCAGTCATGTATTTAGACGCATCTGATAATAAAAATAATAATGATCCAGAAATATCATTAGCATTCAACATACCTTTTAACCCACAATAGCTGTTATATTTTTCTAAAAAACTAACGGAATGGCGATCATATATTCCTCCAGGGGACAATGAATTGCAGCGCACACCATATTCTTTAAAATATTGAGAAAAATAAGAAGTTAAATGGACAATAGCTGCTTTAATCGCCGCATATTCAACTGGCATTGTATTTGGCGTATTATCAACATAAATTTCAAATCTTGGTGCTATTGTTCCGTAAATAGATGCCATATTTACAATATTTCCATTGTTATGTTTACGAAAATAAAGTGCAAACTTTTGGGCAACTAAAAAGTAACCTCCCAAATGCATACTCACATTCTCACAAAAGTCCTTATAAGTTACATCTTCTAGCTTGCGGCCATAATTTTTATTTCGTGGGTAAGCATTATTAACTAATGCGTCTATACGTCCATAACGTTTATTAAGTAATAAAATTAAATTATCTACTGAAGCACCATCAGTAATATTAAGAACTGCTGCATCAGCATTTCCCCCATCTGCTTTAATTTTTTCAGCAACATTCTCTGCAGACACTAAATCTATGTCGGCAACAATAACTATGCCGCCTTGTTTGGCTATTGCAGCGCAAAAGCAACGGCCTAACAAGCCGGCCCCACCAGTTACAACAATTACCTTTTTACTCAACATCAACTAAGCTCTCAAAAAAATTACGATAAAGTGCATAACGTTTATTACGTAATGTAGGAAAATTAGCCCTATAGCTGGCAGTGTTTTTAATATCAATATCGTAGACATCCATTTCTTCACCCTGCACTAACGGGTTTTGTAGAAAACCGTCTGGTGATACTGCTAATGTACTCTTTTCATAGACAAGGCCATTTCCATCTGAACCTGTTCTATTAATACCAAACATGAAAAATTGATTTTCAATTGCTCTAGCTATAAGTAATGTCCTCCAGTGAGCGACTCGCTTCATCGGCCAATTCGCGATAACAATAGCGGCATTGCAAATAGGTGCCATTGCCGAATAAAGCTCAGGAAAACGCAGGTCATAGCAAATCGAAGCCCCAAATTCAAGCATTCCTATTTTAGCTGATGCAACTTGAGATCCTGCTTGCAAAACCTTATCTTCACCAGCAAAACTAAACGGATGAATTTTTGAATAAATTGACTTACTGGTTCCATCAGGCAGCGCCAAACAAAACATATTACTTGGCAAGATTTCATCTTGGCCAATAAGGCAAGCACCGAAGATTATTGATAATCCAGTTTTTTTTGCCAAAATACCAAACTCAGACAACGTAACTGATTCTTGCTCTAATTCCGCAATAGAATGGATATCCAAAGAGTAGCTTGTTAGTGTCAATTCAGGAAACACTACAAGCTCACACCCAAGAGCCTTAGCCTCAGCCACAAAAAATGCACATCGAGCCAAATTTGCTTTTTTATCCATCCACTTTTGATTAAGAGAAACTAGCGCAATACGCATTAATTAAATTTTCTAAATACTGGCTTAATAACCGCACCTTTGAGATGCTTATCTGCACCCTCTTCCAGCGCCTGGCTATAAACCTTAAATGCCCTATCAATAGCACGTTCAGTTATAGCGAGCTCTTCTTCGCCATGGCGATACGAAAGCGCTATCCAAGGCATAAGTACACCGTTACATATCATTTCTTGAGAAAATAGTGTGCGTAATGGAAGCGAGTTGGAACCAGACTTATCTAGAGTTATATAATATGGTGAACAAGCTATCCCAGCAACTTTAAAGCTTTCTGCAATACCATATGCTTCTGCTTTACGACGCATCATCATCATGAGTCTATGCCCATAATCCCAAAAGTGCTCCACCACATTATATTTTTGCATATATTTTACTGTGGCTACAAAAGCACCTAACCCATTCATTTCTGCACCGTGTGTTGTTGATAGCAAAAATAACCGCTCCCTGCCTAATTGCTCAATAGAGCCTAGCTCCATAATTTCACGTCGGCCTGCAATACATGCCACTGAAAACCCATTTGCCATTGCCTTACCAAATGTACAAAGATCTGGTGTTACGTCATAAAGGTGCTGGGCACCTTTTATATCCCAACGAAACCCAGTAATCATTTCATCTAATACAAATACAATTCCATTTTTATTGCATAATTCTTGCACTTGTTGAAGGTAGTTTTTAATAGCTCCTTTATAATCTCGCTCACATACAACCTTCCCACAACAGCTTGCTACTTGACCTTCCACTGAAGGACATTCAGTTGAAGCTGGCTCAATCACCACACATGCAATCTGATCGGGATATTGGTTGATCAAAGTCTCTAGTGAGGCAATATCGTTGTATTTAAATGTTTTGGTTTTATCAATTGTATCTTGAGGAATGCCCAAAGTAAGAGGTGTTGAACCTATAAACCAATCGTCATAAGAAAAAAATGGGTGTTCTGCGCAACGTGCCACTAAATTTCGCCCCGTATATGCTCTTGCAAGTTTTACTGCAGCAGAGACTGCTGTTGATCCATTTTTCGTAAACTTCACCATATCAACCGAATCTATCAAACTTACTAATAGCTCAGCGGCTTCCAATTCAATCATAGATGCTCGCGTTAAATTATTACCATTTTTAATTTGCTCAATAGCCGCCGCATCAATTGCATCTTCAGAATATCCAATATTTACAGCGCGTAAAGACATGCCATAATCCAAATACCGCTTACCCTCTGGATCAAAAACATAAGCGCCCTTACCATGACTGAGAATTTGTGGTGCATTCTCTGGATATTGATCAAATCCTCTTGAGTAAGTGTGAGCGCCGCCAGGAATGACGTTTAATAGCCTATTTTGAAAACTGTTCATTTTAAAACCCCTTCAATTTTTGCTTTCATTAAAGCTTCTGCCGCAATGAAGTCGCTAATCTCATCAATCTCGATAGCTTTATATCTATCCACCACCCAAGGAATTGTGTTTGAGTGATAAAAACTCCGATGTTTTATTAATGCAGTTATAGTAGTAATGTAAATCGAACCTTCTAAATAGTAATAATCACCGTTTAAATCTTGGCGTCTTAATCCTGTTGGTTGTGAACCAAAAATTGGACTTAGCAACTCATTCTGAATGGAAAATAAAAAAGATGGATGTGACTCTTCAGCTTTAGCTACACCGACTATACTTTCCGCAAACTTTGAACGAACTAAGAGCTCTAACGCACAATCAATATCAGACACACTCCTTAAAGGGGATGTTGGTTCCAATAAAACCAAATAATCATACATATGGCCTTTTTCGGTTAGAAACTCAACTGCGTGAAGTAATACATCAACACTGCTTGCGTTGTCACTAGCCAATGATTTTGGCCTAACAAGTGGGGTAATTGCTCCAAATTCCTTCGCAATATCTATAATATCTTGGGAGTCACTGGTAACCAAAACTTCATCTATATAATGGGACCCAAAAGCTTGCGAAATACTCCATCCTATCAATGGCTTTCCGCACATAGGCATTATGTTTTTACCTGGCAATCCTTTCGAACCACTTCGAGCTGGAATGATTGCAAGAATTTTTTTATTGACAATCATTTTTAGTCCTTCTTTTTCAAATTGCCATTAGCGACTTTCAAATCATCTGGCCGACCAACATCCAACCATGGTTCATGCATCGGGTATGCAACGGTTCGTTTTGCCTTTGTTTTTAAGCGTTCAAATAATATTGGCATATCACAAGGGTTTTCCGCAATAAGTTCATCCAATACTTCTGGGGAGAAGGCATAAACACCTGCGTTAATATGGTTACGCGCTACTGGCTTTTCTTCAAAGCCAACAATTTCCACACCCTGCATACGCACGACACCAAAGGGATGTTGCCACTCATGAATACGAACTGCCATGGTTGCACTTGCTTGGTATCGATTATGAAAATCCAACAACTCACCATATCGTATGTCGGTAATTACATCGCCATTTGTAACAACAAACTGTGCATCTGGTTTTGGATTTAACAGGCTTAATGCGCCAGCCGTGCCCAAGGGTGTTTGCTCTCTCAAATAATCAATTTTCACACCTAGCGCCTCACCATTTCCGAAATAATCCTCAATCATGTGACCTAAGTGATAAATAGCCAATACGAAGTGATTAAAGCCCTCAAGCCTTCCTCGCTCAATAATATGTTCCAACATCGGCTTACCTGCAACTAAAACCATAGGTTTAGGGCAATCTTCAGTATGTGGAAGCAAGCGAATTCCCTTGCCGCCAGCCATAATCACCATCATATTAGGGCGAGTAGATTGTGTTGTAATTTCATCCCATAAATGTAAGCCAACTAACTGTCGTTGCTCATCAACCACAGGTATTTGCTGAATTTTATTAGCTAACATTAACTGCCTTACCATTTCCCTAGCCATCTCAGGCGGAACAACTAATGGATTTGCATGAATAATTGTAGCGATAGGGCTATTAAGATCTAATCCTTTGAGCAAACCACGTCTAACATCACCATCTGATATAGTACCGACAAGCTTATTTTCATCATCAAGCACTAAGACAATCTTAATGGCGACTTTATCCAAGTTTTGTATAACATCTCCAATGGTTGAGGTTTTTGGCAATATAGCTTCTCGCCACCTAACAAATAACTCACCAATTTTATTATTTTGATTTACCACTAAATCAAGATCTTTCACGTAATAACTCAAATGCTTCTGCTGCTTTAAAGCCGGAAGCGACTCCCCTTAAAGAAGCTAGCGCTCGAATGCCTTCATGGCTTCGTGGAAAGGGGAAATTCCCAACTTCTGATGTATAGATATCCATAGCTTTTAATTTTCCGCTAAGAAATTGCTCAATATCTACAAATACATTAGGTCGAAAAACCTGATCTACTCTTAAGCTAAAATCTGTTTCTGATATTGTTTCGTATGCTAAAACACGTTTTACAGAAGGGTATCGGAACCATTTTGTACAAGCAGAAACCGCATCAAACACAACACGATGATCAGTGTGAATATCGCCAAAATGTGGTACAAACACCTCATTAGGTTTAAATACCTTAAAAATATCAGAAACAGCAGCAACTAAATCACTAATTGGTATTGTATCTAGCCGAGTTGTTTGAAAATTAAGAGAGTAAACCTCATCGAATCCATATAGTGCCGTAATGTGCTGAATCTCATCATTTCTTTGCTTCACTTTTTCCGCGCTCCAGCCCATATCAATCGAGATACTCGTCATAATAAGCCAAGCAAGCCTAGCGCCCTCAGATTTTCTTCGCAAAAGCGTACCCCCAACTCCAAGAGTTTCATCATCTGGATGAGGGGCAATTACAATAGTTTTCATAAATAGCTTCCTAAATTGGGATTGAATATAGGCTCAGTTTCCAAAAGACAAATAGCATCTTCACCACATTTTATAATTGGTTTGCAATTCTCAACCGCCAATACCTTACCGGGCTCAATATTACGAGGAACATCATTTATCAATTGAGTTTTCCAAACTTTTACTTCTTGCCCATCAACAAAAAAACTGGCGCCAATATATGGCTTAGCCAATCCACGCACCAAGTTCTGGATAGATTTTGCTGACATCCGCCAATCAATGAGACCATCTCTCATACCTCTTTTACGCCAACTATTTGCAAAGCGTTTATCTTGACTATGGCGCTGGTAAGTATTAAGAGTTAACTTAGGAAGAAATTCTTCTATTTGATCCAAAGCTAGTTGAGTCACTTTCTTATACAAGGTGCTCGCATCATCTGCATCACTAATTTCTACTTCGCACTGAGAAAGAATATCACCAGTGTCAGCCTCAGCATTCATAAAGAAAAAAGTTGAGGCTGTTTTCTTCAATCCCAAAACGAAAGCCCATATCAGCGGGTGACGACCCCTATTGGCTGGCAAAGCTGCTGGATGAAAGCCGATAACACCTAAGGGCGTCAATTCTAAAAGGTCTTCCTTAAGTAATTTTGACCAACCAAAACAAAAAATAACATCAGGTGACTTATCCTTAATCCAGCTTATAGATTCAATCGAGTTAATATCGTTAGCGTATAGCCAAGGGATTCCATGAGAGTTGCTTATTTTACTTAGGTCTACATGATCCGAATTAAATGTTGGCGCCCTTAAAGTACAGACTCCAACTACGTCTGCGCCCAAATTTACCAAGCACTCAAGAGCGGACAGTGAAAATTCAACAGCCCCTATAAATACTATTCGCATAAATTATTCACATCATAAAATATTTTTTTGATCAATCCATCAATCTTTATTGATCTTATAGTTTTTACAATTTCTTTACTGGCACCACCCTCACCATAAGGGTTGCTTGCTAGACTTAAAGTGGCTTGAAAACTTTGTGAGTAGAGAATATTAATTGCATCGACTATATCTCTGCAGGTAGGCTCGCAATTAATAACACTGGCAGATTGGATCCTCCCTCCCTGACGATCTCCTATATTAATAGTTCCTTTTTTGAGGCTAGGCACTTCTAGCAATCCGCTAGATGAATTACCAATCACACCATCGACTTGGGCGACACAAGATAAGTAACGTAATTGCCCTAGCGAGGTAAAGGCATGGGCATTAAGATGTTTTGACACAAACTTCTCCACCATTTCAATCAAAGCTCTTCCGTCAGTATCAGCATTCGGCATTGTAAAAATAAGTTGGGTATCTTCCAACTGACCAAGCGCTTTTAAAAGCTCTTGCATCTGAGAAGCTGAACCAGCCTTTTCGAGTGTTACAGGATGAAAGGTGATGAGAAAGTTTTTTTTGCCAAACTTAAAACCCAAATCAACTTCAAGTTCTTTACGTTCAAGTAACTTTATGCGTTTAATGTTATCAACACCCAACCCACCAAACAAAAATACATTTTCAGGTTGCTCACCCAATTGAATTACACGTTGCTTGTACTCGTCTGTGGCAACAAAGTGCAGGTGCGACATTTTAGTAATTGCGTGCCGAATAGCTTCATCAATAATCCCTTCAGTAGATTCACCACCGTGAAGGTGTGCCACTGGTATTCGCGCCACTAGTGCTGCTGCCACTGCTGAAAAAATCTCAAACCGATCACCAAGCACTACGATTAAATCAGGGTTTAGCTCGCTAAAGGTGTCAGCAAAACCAATTAAACCTAAACCCATTGACTTAGCAATACCAACTGGCGTGTCAGAACTGGTGAGCATCTCAACTTTTCGATCAATTACAAAACCATCCGACTCAATAGCCTTATAGGTTAAGCCAAACTCGGGGGAAAGATGCATGCCTGTGGCTATAATCTGCAAAGTTAGGTCCGCATCGTCTTTTATTCCCTGCATAACCCAACGAAGCAAATCATATTCTGCCCGAGAGCCTGTAATAACACAGATCTTTCTACTCATGGCTCAATCAACTCATCAACTACAAAATCTCTTGTTGCCTCACAACCAATGATTTCATCCCAATTCATTGGCGAAATGCCTGTACCTGGTCTTTTGGCAGTAACATTTTCAGGGGTGAATAGATCTCCGGCTTTTATCGCTTTACTTGCAACCAAAGATTTTCGAGCTAGAGGTTTGTTATGTATTTCAGTTGGTGCGAGGCGTTTAATGCCATCACCCATAGCAATTTCTATATTTCTAATAGACATGACCATCGCCTTAAGTTCATTGGGCTCTAAACTTGCTTTATGGTCGGGGCCTGGCATATTTTTATCTAAGGTAAAGTGTTTTTCAATTACTGATGCACCCAATGCCGCGGCCGCAATAGACACTTCTATACCGGCAGTGTGATCTGAGTAACCAACTTCAACGCCAAAGGCAGATTTTATGGTCAGCATAGCTTGTAAATTAACATCAGTCATAGGGGTTGGATACGCTGTGGTACAGTGCAAAACTGTGATTAAGGATCGAGGTGTGCCTGCCTTTTCTAGCAAATCAATTGCAGCTTCAATATCACCTAACGATGACATACCAGTAGATAAAATTACCGGCTTACCAAATTGGCCAATATGCCGCAAATAGGGAAGATTGTTTATTTCACCTGAGGGTATTTTAAATTGACTCATGTTAAGACTTAACAAAAAATCAAGGCTTTCTATATCAAACCCTGTAGAGAAAAATCCAATGCTGCGACTATCGCAATAAGAAATTAACTCAATATGCATTTGAGGGCTAAGTTCCAACTTACTAAGCATTTCGTGCTGCGTTTCTGTATTACCCGTCGCTGCATTTTGGTAGTCAGCTTTTTTAGCGTGCTTAGTTACCATACGATCAGCACTAAAAGTCTGGAATTTGATCAAATCAGCGCCAGCCTCTGCAGCCACATCAATCAATTGTTTCGCCAAGGTAATATCACCGTTGTGATTCACACCCGCCTCAGCAATAATTAATATCCGTTTTTTCATATTTTTTGATTACTAAGTATTTTCGAGTTGTCAGGGTAGTTATGCCTAATCGCAAGACCCATACCTACTAAACAATTATCACCTAGCGCAACCCCCTGTTTAATGATAAAGCTGACAGCAAAAGTTTCCAACGCTTTTAATTTTTTTGACCGGATATTCATATAATTTTCTTAAAGCCCTATAATTTCATGATAAGAACCAACGCGCATAATTTGCCCATTGTTCAACTCAATTATCTGCGAACAATTCTTAAGCGTTGTTTGGCGATGCGCCACAATGATCACAGTCAAATCTTTACAGAAGTTTTCAATTTCGCTCATTACCGCATCCTCAGTCTCATTATCTAAGGCGCTCGTGGCCTCATCAAGCACAAGAACATCTGCCTGCTTGTAAAGCGCACGAGCAATGCCAATCCTTTGCCGTTGCCCGCCAGAAAGCCTAATTCCTCGCTCACCAACAAGTGTTTGGTATTTTTTCTCCCAAGATTCAATGGTCATAGCAATCTGGGCTTTTTCAGCTGCTTCTCGAACTCGAGCATAATCTATCTCATCTAAATGCACACCAAAAGCGATATTCTCTGCAATGCTAGTATCTGCCAAAAATATGGTCTGTGGAACGTGAGCAATATGTGCCTGCCATGCAAGATTATTTTCTAAACTAACCACAGCATCATCAATCAATATACTGCCACTAGTAGGCTCTAGTAACCCCATTATCATATCAAGTAAGGTACTTTTACCGCTGCCAGTAGGTCCAATAAAACCAACACGATCCCCTTTTTTTATAGAAAGATTTAGATTTTTAAGAACATAAGGTGTTTGAGAGTTATAGCGAAAATCAATTTGCTTTAGAGTGATTTTTCGATTGAATGATAATTTTTTTATAATTGATTTATTAATATAATCTGGAAGGGGTTGATCTAATAATTCTAGCGTGTCTCTCAATGAGACCTGTCCGCCATTAATTTGAGTCCACGCACCATATCCTTGTTGCAAAATAGGTAATAATCTCTGCGCACCAAGCGCTAATGCAGCAAGTATAGGAATGGCTTTTACAATACCATCTTCTTTCTGAGCAAATGAATAAGCAAGAATAGCAATAAGTATCATACCTAACGCTTCTAATCCATAACGCGGGCTAGCATTGATGAATAAACTATTTCCTTGTGCGCGACGCAACGAAAGGTCGGCATCGCTATAAATTTTACAATAAATTTTCTGACTACCATCAATGAGAATATCGCGAATACCGCCTAATCCTTCTTGAATAAATTTAATAACTTGAGAAGTTTCACGAGCTTCAATTATGCTATTCGTTAATAACCGCTTACGATTTAAATAAATAATAGTCATATAAATAAAACCAAAACCACCAAATACTGATAACGTCATTAAAGGCTGAATAGAAATTAGAGTTATAAAAATTGCAGCAAGCATGACGCTGGAACTCATAAGTATCAATACTGGCAAAATAATATTGTAAATAACTCCATTTGCTTTTATAGAAATACCATTAATTACTTCGCTACTGTTTCGTGCACAATGGATACTATAAGGCTGGTAAAGTGTGCGACGATAAATATCAATACTAAGATCAGCGCCTGCAGCAAAAGATAATCGAATATTTGCCCAAAGAAGCAATAAACGCATAGCACCAGCGACTAAGGCTGCTAATCCAAAAACCAAGGTTAAAGGCAACAGAATTTGTTTGGCTTCAGTGAGCTTTAATTTTTGAATAATAGGTTGTGCTAGGGGCAATTCAAAAATACGCTCAGGCGCAGTAAGGGCTCCAAGAAAAGGTAATACTGAACCAATGCTAAAGACCTCTGCAATTGAAGTGAAAACCATCAGAACCAAGAGCAAACTAAATTGCTTACGTCGGCGAGAGCAAATATGAAACCAAAGACGTTTTAAGAGTTTAAAAATAGATTCGTCTGAATTCATTTTATCTATTTCTTCAGTCTCGATTGAAGCAAATTTATCTCTTTTTTTAAGGCTTGATATTCCACCATTTTGCGCTTTAAAAAACCTCCGGTGAGCTTTGCTTTTTCAGCAACACCCTTTGGGGTTAGCAAATACAAATATACTGATTTATTAGGATTTTTACTAAAATTCCCAGCCTTGATATGGCCTATATTAATAAGAGCTTTTAGGCAGTAATTAGCACCCCCTAAACTAATACCTAATTTTTGTGCCAGTTCGCGCTGGGTGAGCGTTGGCTCCTCTTCGAGGAGGTGTAGCACGCGAAAGTGCACGTCCGGGTCGATGGTTTTAAGGGCCTTGGCCATGCTTATTAATCCTCTAACTTTGTTCAATATTGAACAAGAGTAAAGATTATTTAAGAAAAGATCAAGCGTTAAATGGGATGTTGGAATGTAATATGGGTTGAATTCTTTGTCAATTTAAGCTAGCTAACTGTTTTTTGAACGTTAGGTATGAGGGCATAAAGTAGGCCATAGAGCGCAATGAATAAAATCACTGCAATCCAAATAAAAAGTGGTTTTTGGTAAACCCAGCTGATTGCGATCAAAGGAAATAACCAGAGCCCGCCTAAGGCTGGAGTCACAAGTGCATTCGCAATTTTTTTATAGTGAGGCTGTGGCCTAAAAAAATAAAATAATTTAAGATGAAGGTGTGCCGTATCCGCATGATAAATTGAAACACCTCTGACCATACGTCGCAATAAACTAAAGACCACCTCGGTCGCAGGATAAATCAAAATAAGCACTGCCCCCCAAGGTGAGATTTCAGGGTGGCGGCCAAAAAGAATAATAGTCAGCATGCTCACGATTAACCCTAAACTATAGGCCCCTAGGTCGCCTAAAAAAATTCGGCCGTAAGGGTAGTTCATCAACATAAAAGGAATAAGGATAAGTATCACACTAAAAATTAAAGATAACATCGTAATATCAGCTGTTTTATAACTTAAGAATAAAAGTGCGCTCAATATTGATAAAGCAGCCGCCCCACATAAGCCGTTCACCCCATCAATCAAATTCATACCGTTGGCGACAGCCACCATAGTTAAAATATAAAAAAAGCTGGTGCCACCCTGAAGAAGAAGTAATTTTCCGATGAGAGGTATGTCAGTCAAAACAGGTAGCGGACCTGTAAATTGAGCTCTAAATAACCAACCTACAAAAAGAAGTGCGAGTAATCGAATTGCGGGTTCTACATTATGAAAAAGATCCTCTTTAATTCCCACGAAAATAATTGGGATCAAGCATAAGAGTAAAATTTTAAGAAGTTGAATGCTTTCATTGGCATTGGAAAATGCCACGAAAGAAGTCAATGACAAGATCAAAATGAAACCGCCTAATCTTGGCGTTTCATTTAAGTGGATACGCTGGATAGCTTTATAAGTTTTAAGGCCAAAATTTCGATAAAACTTTTTATGCCAAAGATATGCAACTCCAATATTTAGAACTAATGCCATGCCCATAAAGATCAGAACGAAAGGATCAAACCACTGCATGATATGAAGATTCATAAGTATAATTTTATCTTTATTTCACCTATTGTTTACAAGGAATAATTCACTCGATTTAAAACTTTGCCCTAAAAGATCTTTCGGCGATAGCTGAATATTCAAGTCTCTGGGCCATGCTATATTTAAGGTGGCATCGTTCCAAATAATACAACGCTCACTTTGGGGATGAAAAAAATCTGTTGTTTTGTAAAGATACTCTGAAGTATCTGAGAGTGTTAAAAAGCCATGCGCGAAACCTTCCGGAATATATAGTTGCTTCTTATTATCATTTGATAAAATTTCTGCAATATATTGCCCAAATGTTGCGGATGACTCTCTTATATCAACAGCAATATCTAAGACTTCACCTTGAATGACGCGCATTAATTTGCCTTGTGCATGTGGCGGTAATTGATAATGGAGTCCTCTTAATACGCCTTGAGATGACTTTGAATGATTGTCTTGTACGAATGAAATATCTAATGAAGTTTCTTTTCTAAAAATATCTTCTCTAAAGCTTTCAAAGAAAAATCCGCGCGAATCTTCAAATACATGAGGTTCTATTAAAAGAACATCTGGAATGCTTAAAGGAGTCACTTTCATATTAAAAAATTTTTCTTATAAGATACGTTTTAATTATTAATCAAAGCGAGTTTAAGCGTGGTTACTACTTCCGCTTCCCATTTCGGTAATTCTAGCATGAAGGTCTTTTTAGCTTTTGTTGTGTTAAGTCTAGAATTTGTAGGGCGTTTGGCACTTGTTTTATACGCATCACTTGAGATCAATTTAGTATCCCTAGATGTGATTGTCGTTTTTAGTCCCAAACGAATTGCTTCATCAGTTATAAAACATGCATATTGATACCAGCTAGTGCTACCTTCAAGAGTTACATGGTATGTTCCAAAATCTTCAAAGTTAGGGTTTGCAAAATAGTTTCTATAATTTTATAAGTCACCTCAGCTAATGCATCAGTTGAAGTTAGAGTACCTTTTTGATCGCTTACAATATTTAAAGATGATTTTTTTTGGATAGGCTCCAAAATCGTTTTTAAAAAATTCTGTCCGTTAGAACTAAAGACTCAACTTGTTCCTAGAATGATACGTTTTTTATGATTGCGGACAACTTCCTCGCCCTCCCATTTAGTGAGACCATAAACGGATTGGGGATTGGGGATTAGGTTTATCGGTTTCTATATAAGGTTCATTTTTTAAACCGTCAAATACATAATCTGATGAAAAATGAATAATAGGAATATTAAATTGGAAAGCTTTTTCTGTAAGCACTTTAGGGGCTTCTGTATTTAGTTTATGAGCTAATTCAACTTCTGATGCTGCTTTATACACTTCTGTATAAGCTGCAGCATTAATGATAATATCGGGTTTAATTTTTTCTATAAACATTCTAATTTCATCAGAATTTTCTAAATTAAGCTTATATCGATCAGTGGCAATAATCTCCCATAAAAATTTTAATTTTTTATGTAGTACAAAAACAACTTGACCATCTTTGCCCGTGAGTAAGATTTTCATGAAAACTGCTTTTCTACCCAGTGTTGATATTCGCCCGACACCACATGTTTGACCCACGTTTCATTTTCTAAATACCAAAGAACCGTCTTACGAAGTCCCGTCTCAAAAGTTTCTTGAGGTCTCCACCTGAGTTCGCGCTCTAATTTCGAAGCATCGATCGCATAACGTCTATCGTGACCTGGCCTATCTTTCACATAAGTGATTTGATTTTCGTACTTTGATCCGTCCGCCTTAGGTTTTAATTCATCTAAGATGCCACATAAAGTTTTAATCACTTCTAAATTTGTTTTTTCATTCCAACCACCGACGTTATAAGTGTCACCAATGCGGCCTTGTTCTAAAACTTCACGGATGGCACTGCAATGATCTTTCACATAAAGCCAATCACGAATCTGCTGACCATCTCCGTAGATAGGAAGTGGCTTATCGTTTAAAGCATTCAAGATACTTAAAGGAATGAGTTTTTCTGGAAAATGATAAGGTCCATAGTTATTTGAGCAATTGGTGGTTAAGACAGGGAGTTCATACGTATGAAACCAAGCTCTGACTAAATGATCACTTGCGGCTTTACTGGCACTGTATGGGCTATTGGGTTCATAAGGATGATGTTCTGTAAAAGCGGGAGCGTTTTCATCTAAAGATCCATAAACTTCATCGGTCGATACGTTTAGAAATCTAAATGCTTTTTTTGTGGCTTCATCAAGATCGTTCCAATAACTTCTCACCGACTCTAATAAATGGTAAGTACCCACAATATTGGTCTCGATAAAGTCCCCTGGTCCACGAATTGATCGATCCACATGGCTCTCTGCCGCAAAATTTACCACCGCTCTTATTTGATATTTTTTTAAGAGGTTTGAGACTAAATCACGATCTCCAATATTGCCTTGTACAAAATGATGGTACGAATTTTGATTTAATGAAGATAGATTTTCTAAGTTTCCTGCATAGGTTAATAAATCTAAAGAAACCACATCTTCAGTCGATTGATCACACCAATCCAATACGAAATTAGAACCAATAAAACCTGCAGCACCTGTCACGAGAATAGTCATAAGGTTATTTTATCATTGCGGCCAAGATTTAAGTCTCTATAAAGTCTTTAATGAAAGAGTTTTTTACAAGGTGTTTTTAGTTGGAAATTAGTCAACCCTTAAAGTTTTCAATAAATAAAAATTAATCATAAATTTCTTCGTCCTATACAAAAAAATAACTGGTTAATTTACTATACAATATTACAATGAAAAAAAATCTCACTCAAATAGACCTGATGTTGCTAGGGCTTATGATTATAAGCCTTCCAAGCCTTGAGGCCCCTAAAAATATATTTTTAGTAGGCTATCTATTAACACGTGTCTTCAGCGAAATTCTTGAATGGGAAAAAAGAATAATAAAATGGAATGACTGGGATAGCCTTTTTTTTGCAATTATTTTTACCGCTTTTTTAAGCACTATATTTGCTGGCATGCCTCATTTAGAAGAATGGAAAGGTTATGGCGTTCTATTAACAGCAATTCTTACTGGGTGGGTTTTAAGTCGAGCACAATATTCTCGAGAAAATTATCAGGGTCTTTTTAAATTGATTGTGCTTGGCGCAGTCCCGCCTCTTTTATGGGGGCTTTATCAATATTTTATTACTCAAACTAAGGGCAGTATCGAACTTCATTCTGTCGGCCATGTAAATCATTCTGCGATTTATTTGGTAATGATTTTTGGTGCCTCACTTGGCTGGCTCTTAAGTTATTTAGGTTTAGATAAATTTAAGATGAAGATCCCAAATTTACATATTTTGGCTGTAGGTGTTTTAAGTTTAATTTTCATTATCTGTTTAATTATGAGTCAATCAAGAGGTGCATATGGAGTAAGTATCTTTTTAGCCTTAGTAATTTTTCTTTGTTTGGGTAAAAGTAAAAAAATTAAACTATTCGGAAGTATTTTGATAGTACTTATAGTCTTACTTTCGATTATTTTAAAAACAGGTGTGATTGAAAAACAAATCGCTAATCAAGAAGCTAAAAATGTACTTTCTTCTAGAGATAAAGTATGGAATGTTTCACTTGAAGCCTACAGATTTTCACCTATTCTGGGTATAGGTCTTAGCAATTGGCATTTTATTACTTTAGATCAATTGAAAAAATCTGTTGAGGGTAGAAGAGAAAAATTTGATGCGAACAATTATCTTTTTCCTGGCCATTCACATAATTTATACTTAAGCGCACTGGTTGAACGCGGTATCATAGGGCTATTAGTGACATTATCATTCATGCTATTTTGGCTAAGACATATTGTCAAAACATATGATTGGGCTACCAAATCACAGGAATCTACTCGTCTTTGGTCGGGTTCATTGGCTGCATGGGCTTCAACATTTGTTATTGGGTTGGTCAATACAACATTTCATCATGAGCACGCAATTCTTGCATGTTTATTTCTTGGTATTTACTTAAGTTATACACGTCAGCATCTTATGACTAAAATAATTCTTGTAAAAAAAACCAAAAAAGCTGGATGATCAATTGTTGCATTTGGAAGTCACACACACCAAACAAGGCTTTTCAATTTTAAAGCAATTCGTTAATAAAATTTGTGATTGTAAACCGAGTTGGACTATGCCTAATTATATTGAAACGGCTGTCAAACAGATTCAAGATACTGTGAAAGATGATGAAGTGATATTAGGCTTGTCAGGTGGAGTCGACTCATCAGTTGCAGCTGCACTTATCCACCGTGCGATTGGCGATCAACTCACTTGTGTATTTGTTGATAACGGTTTACTACGTTTAAATGAAGCGACACAAGTCATGAAAACATTTCATGACAACTTAGGTGTCAAAGTCATTCATGTGGATGCGTCCAATAAATTCTTGAATGATTTAAAAGGCATTACCGCATAGTCTGCTCCTTTTGGTTGGTAACTAGACTGTTTGTTTTTAATATATTTCTCTTTGATTATATTTTTGTAAAACAAAGTGGTTTTAGGGGTGAATAGTTGCCGACATTTTTTGGGAATGCATTAGAGAAAAATGAAACAAAATGGGAATTTCTAATAAAGCCTTTTTTGTTTTCTATTAAGAATTTTGGATGTAAAACTCGTGAAATAAAGTAGTGTGTTGAAAATAACTCTTTTTGTGTATTGTCAAATTCTTTAAGTGATTTATGTTGAAAAAATTCATCACTTAAGTATAAATTATGATGTGCTGGTGGCAAATCCTCTAATTCAAATTCTTTTCTTGCGCTATTCAAATTATTCAAACCGGATTTGAAGCATTCTATAAATATCAATAGTCCACCTGAATTCACTAAATTAACTAAATTATTAAGCGCCAATTTTTGATCATTTTCATCAAGTAAATTTATCAATACACGTTGACAAATTAAAATATCAACTTTTTCTTTCGGTAATGTGTTTTTATTTCGTATGTCTCCATTTGCAATTTGAATTTTTTTGTCTGTAAAACGGTTAAATGCAATTTGCCTTAAAGAATCGTTAAATTCAATCCCTTGAAAATCGATCTTTGGAAAAGTATTTGAGAGCTTTTCTAATGTATAACCATTACCACACCCTACATCGAGAATTGTAAATTTATCATTTTTCCCTGGACCAGTAGCATAACCAACGCTAGCTTGATACTCACATTTTTGTTGTGATGTAAATTCTTCAATTTGATTTTCTATAAATTTTGTTTCGTTTTCGCGTATGTACAAATCTGCCATTGTGCTACTTGAAGAGTCTTTGTCTGCTTCAGCAACTTTATCGTAATGTTTTTTTATTTCTAAGTCGTAGTCTTTACTTTGGTTCAGTTCTTGCTGTGTGTCTTTAGTCATTGATATCTCCTTTGAAAATTGCTAAGTTAACTATTGTGTAAAGTGGTATTCCCCCAATTTTATACGAAATAAACTAAAGAATTTTCTGAATTTCTTCTGCAATATTACCGGCAAGGAGCCTCATCCCCTCTGGGGTGAAGTGGATACTATCTACAAAATATCTATCATCACCAGGCACCAGTAAAGCATTGTCAACTAGCCTAAGGTTATTTTTGATGGCTAACGTACGTACAATCTCGTTTTCTTTTTTTATTATTTGACCATAAAGCTGATGTAATGGCTCATCTTTGATGGCATCGTGTAAATAGTGACAATAGGTACTTAGAACCACTTTAATTTGATTGCAGCTACATAAATCAATAATATGTTGCAGATTCCTACGATATGTTTGCAACCCTAAAGAAGGATCTAGGTCTGGAGAGAAGACACCCTTTGTTACTTGATTAATTAAGGAATTTCTAAAATCTCCCGGTAGCCACTGGTTCACCAAGAAATTTACAAATCTTATTGGTATAAACGGAATCTTTGCCGCAAATGCAAATTTCCAGTAATTTTCACCTAGATTTCTTCGGGCATGTGAATAATCAGGCTTAAAGTCTGATGTCAAGTAAGCATGTATATCATTATGAGCATGGTATATGACTACGATGTCAGGTTTTGTGTCGATCACCTGCAAGGCAAAACGCACCATTATGTCAGCCGAATTATAGCCACCCTGCCCACAATTGTTAACTTCAAAAGGTGTTGCAATCGAAGATTTGAGTATGCCCTCCAATTCCATTGGGTAAGAGAAAGATTTTCCATTTAATTTGATATAGTTACCCGTCGTAGAAGCTCCAATGCAGTTTATACGATATAAACCTGCCGGCTTTGGAATTTCTACATTTCGATTACCTTTGGGGCCATTTAGAAAATTTATATTATTAGTCGTATATTGCCCAAAGAAATATTTTCCTTTATGCAGAGGATAATTTGCTGGCCTACTCTTCTCAGTTCTAAAATTCCGCTTACAGATAAATGAGATGTACGGATGGGGTTCTATATGTATGTCTTTAAATGGAATTTTCGGAAAAGGACTATAAGCCATGCCCCTATAAAATCGATATCCAATACTAAAACATAATTCAGCCCCAAATATTAAAATTACTTCTACGCCTATAAATATGATGATTTTTGAAGTTATTCCCTCTCCAATAATTGCAACCAATATGACTGGAAAAGCAAAGAATATGCTTAGAGCCCATGCGATACCTAAGCCAGGTGATTTTAGCGACTGCATAAATCGATTTAACCATTCAATCATATTTTATTCAATAAATTTCATACTCACCACATTGGATAAATATCATCAGTGCTTGATTTGCTTGATGGCTTTGATTTCCGTCTAACACCGAACACTTTCGCAAAATAATCGATAATTTTCTGAAGCATTATTTTCTCCAATTTTAGATATTACATTACTGCAACTCAGATGTTTTAATCAAGTTGGAAGTTGTTTTCATAACTTAACGCCAACGCTTTATCCTGATATTCTTTTTTTAATACACAGTTCCCTACAACTAATACTTCAATTTCCGTTCCCATGAAACACCGGAATGCATCCTCAGGCGTGTTAACAATTGGCTCGCCTCTTACATTGAAAGATGTATTGACAATCACAGGACAACCCGTCACTTCTTTAAATTTTGAAATTAATGCATGAAAACGTGGGTTTGTATCTTCATTTACAGTCTGTATTCTTGCCGAATAATCAACATGAGTAACAGCGGGGATAGAAGAACGGACGACATTTAGCCTATCAATCCCAAATAATATTTTTTCTTCGTCTTTCATTGCTACACGATGCTTAGCCTTTACATCAGCTACAAATAACATATAGGGACTGTCTTCAGCAAGTTCAAACCAATCTCCCACATCTTCCTTCAATACGGACGGCGCAAACGGGCGAAATGACTCTCGATATTTAACCTTTAAGTTGAGCAATTTCTGCATACTTGGCGAGCGTGCATCACCAATGATTGAACGCGCACCAAGGGCTCGAGGCCCAAATTCCATGCGCCCCTGATGCCAACCGATTGCCTTGCCATCAACAAGGGCCCCTGCGCAGTAATCAATTAATTCTTTATCCCCGAGAATATCAAATTTTGCACCCAGCACCTTTAGTCGAGATTCAATTTCTAATTGTCTAAATCCCGGACCTAGATAACTTCCCTTCATTGCGTCTCTTTTTGACACTACATTGCGATGCTCACCTTGGAATAAATAGTAACCCGCAAGTGCCGCCCCCAGAGCACCGCCTGCATCTCCAGCCGCCGGCTGTATCCAAATGTTTTCAAATATTTTTTCGCGAAGAAGTTTTCCATTTGCAACACAATTCAACGCTACTCCACCAGCTAGACATAAATTTTGCTCTCCAGTCTCCTTAGCTATGCTACGTGCAAGCTTGAGTACGACTTCTTCTGTGACCGCCTGAATGCTTGCGGCTAGATCCATTTCGCGCTGTGTAATTGGAATTTCTGGAGACCTAGGTGGAGCGCCAAATAGCGCATGAAAGCGCTGATTTGTCATACGCAATCCGGTACAGTAATCAAAATATTCAAGATTTAATCGAAATGTTCCATCATCTTTTATATCAATAAGATTATTTTTTATCATGTCAACGTAGCGTGGCTCTCCGTAAGGAGCCAATCCCATTACTTTATATTCTCCTGAATTAACTTTGAAACCTGTGTAATAAGTGAATGCAGAATATAAAAAGCCCAAGGAATGGGGGAAGTGCATCTCCCTGATCACATCAAGATTATTGCCATTACCAATCGCAAGAGACGTCGTTGCCCATTCTCCAACTCCATCAATCGTTAGAACAGCTGCGCGTTCAAATGGGCTGGGGAAAAAAGCACTCGCAGCATGACTAAGGTGGTGTTCGGAAAATATTAGTCTATCTGACCAATCAACACTTTTGTCTAAATATTTGAGCTTATTAATTAGTAGATTCTTTTGAAATAATTTACTCTTAAGCCAAATGGGCATGGATACACAAAATGATTTAAACCCTTTGGGTGCAAATGCAAAATATGTACTAATGAGTCTCTCAAACTTGGAAAATGGTTTATCATAGAAAGAGACGTAATCAAGATCTCTCGCACTTAAGCCTGCGAATTTTAGGCAGTAATCAATTGAATATACAGGGTAGGCAGAATCATGCTTAATTCTTGTAAAACGCTCCTCCTGCACAGCAGCAACAATTTCACCATCAATAATTAATGCAGCTGCTGCGTCATGATAGAAAGCCGAAATCCCAAGTATTTTCATAATATTCGATCACTAATATTTAGCATAAAACAAGATTCATTGGACTGTCATCATGAATCAAAATCTTACTTTTCTATAAATTGCGTATAAAAGTTACTTGGAAGAGATTTTTTATTATTATTAGTGCGCATGATCCAATAACTTTTATGATTACTTTTTTTTATGTGTAATGGATCAAACCCAATTATCTTTAAAAATAGTGCGATTGGAGTGACAAACCCATAAAAAGCTACCCATAAAATTGAAATTTTAATTGCCATAAATTTAATTGTCATACTAATTTCGTTTTCTTTGCTTTATAAACATTGTTCTATTGTATGCCGTTCCTAAACTATCTTGCACGCTATGTGCTAATTATTGGTGGAGCTGCACAAAATGGGATTGTCATGTTTTCCCGAATTTAATCAATAAGATGTGGGTTTTGCGAACCCCTTCTACCCACAAAACTATCCACAAAAAATTACAGGTGAGTTTTGATGTCCTGCCTCAGATCATAGGAGTATTTTAGCAAAATTACTCACTATACTTTTATAACTTCAAACTTTGATAAGTATTCAATATATATAGTATATGTTAATAAAAATTAAATCGTTTTCTAACTAGCTTATTATGACTTTTAAAAAATATCTAAATTCAGTAAGTAGGTATTTTATAGCTGTGTACATTGAGTGATTGTAAGATTAATTTCACAAAATTTATTTACTTAAATTATGATTTCGGTATGCTTTAATTATTCCCAGTTTTTTTGATGCTGAACTTGCATAAGCTTTATAGCCTTGATGTCTTAGATACTTTAGAATTAGCCTTGCCCCATTATGAAATTCCATTTGAATTTCTTTTGGCTGAAGATGGTGTAAAAATCTAATATCCGCTAATAAATAATACTCGGATCCCTCACAATCCATTTTTAGTAAGTCTATATTTCTAGGTAATTTCTTTAAAGTGTAATTAATACCTTCGACAAGATTTAGACTATCGTTACCTAATAAAATACTTTCCGCTGCACTTGCTAGCCCTACCTTATGAAGAATCAGGTGGTTAGACAAATAATTTTTCTCAAAATTACGACGAATAAACTTGCAAAAGACTTCTGAGGGCTCTATTGCATGCACTATTGCACCTTGGCGCGCAAAAGCTAAAGAACTGTCACCTACATAAGCTCCAATATCAACCACTACGGATTTTTTTAAATTTCGTTTTTTTACTCCATAAACATCATCATGAAAAACCTCTTTAAAGTAAGATGCTTCATCTCTAGCCCAAAGTGGCGAAAAAATCTTTAACCCATCAACCTCAGTTAGTTTTGCATTTTTTTGAAATTTAAATTTTACGCCTATATTGTCTAGTCGACATGCACTAGGAAGTAATTTCCAATGCGCGGAATTAATAGATACACTTCGCCCTGATTTAAAATATATATCAACCAATTTATGTTTTGGAAGAAAAGGAAAATAGATAGCCTGAAGAGGATAAACTAAACTTTGCTTAAATAAAGGCCAAGATTTGTAATAAAGTCTGAATTGTCTAATTATTAAACTTATACAATCAAAAAAAATTATTAGAATATTTATT
>Ga0209768_10000354_pt1 | contig 31618 bp, 32 predicted proteins | sample LauGreSBDMM110SD_3_FD_187564 | JGI IMG/M metagenome (GOLD analysis project Ga0209768, IMG submission 187564) | Freshwater lake microbial communities from Lake Michigan, USA - Sp13.BD.MM110.SD (SPAdes) (version 2) | ecosystem: Environmental > Aquatic > Freshwater > Lake | place: Lake Michigan... | reverse complement strand
GATTTGCCTGTTGTGACCGTAAGGCCTTTCAATACTTACGGCCCACGCCAGTCAGCTCGAGCCGTAATTCCAACGATCATCACACAGATTGCTAATGGTGCACGTAAAATTCAACTCGGTGCATTGACGCCCACGCGTGATTTTAGTTATGTTCAAGATACAGTTGGAGGTTTTCTAGCTGCACTAAATAGCCCTAATGGTCTGGGGCAAGTTATGAACCTAGGCAGTAATTTTGAAATTTCGATTAGAGAAACTGCTGCATTAATAGCAGAAAGCATGAATGCAACAATTGAAATAACTTCTTCTGAAGAACGTTTGCGCCCTGAAAACTCTGAGGTCGAGCGATTATGGGCGGACAACTCCAAAGCAAGTGAGCTAATTGGATGGCAACCGTCTTATGGTGGTCGTGATGGTTTCAAACGAGGCTTAGCTGAAACGATTGCTTGGTTTACGCAATCAGAAAATCTTCGCTCATATAAATCAGACATTTACAACTTGTGATGTCTATGAGTATTCCCAAAACACTTGGTGAGAATATAACAGCGGCTATTCAGAGCGTTGTGGGCCTTGACCCAGTGGCTCTACACGAACCTAATTTTGATGGTAATGAGTCTATATATTTAAAGGAGTGCCTAGATTCAACATATGTTTCCTCGGTTGGAAAGTTCGTTGATCAATTTGAGGCTGAATTAGCTAATTGTACTGGAGCGAAATATGCAGTCTCACTAGTCAATGGCACGGCTGCGCTGCACATAGCGCTCAAACTGGCAAGAGTTCAAGCAGGCGATGAAGTGTTGCTGCCTGCGCTGACATTTATAGCCACGGCAAATTCGATTGCATACTGTGACGCGATTCCACATTTTGTTGATAGCGAAGAGCGCACGTTAGGTATTGATGGGACTAAACTCCGCGAATACCTCTTAGGAAACACTTCGCAAGTATCGGGAAAATGCATTAATAAAAACACTGGACGAACAATCCGTGCCTTAGTCCCAATGCATACTTTTGGTCATCCATCTGATTTAGAAAACTTGTTGTCAATTGCCCACGATTTCAACATCGCGTTAGTGGAAGATGCCGCTGAATCCTTGGGGAGCTATTACTACGGACAACACACTGGGACATTTGGTCTGTTAGGCACATTGAGTTTTAATGGCAACAAAACAATTACGACTGGTGGTGGGGGTGCCATACTTACGAATAATGTTGATCTGGCTAGACGCGCTAAACACTTAACGACCACTGCAAAAATGCGTCACGCCTGGGAGTTCCGCCATGATGAAATTGGTTACAACTACCGCATGCCCAACCTAAACGCCGCGCTGGGATGCGCTCAGCTGGAACGGTTACCTTCCAAATTGCGAGCAAAAAGAGACTTATTTGATCGATATCAAAGTGCATTTGCAGATTTCCAAGGAGTGGAGCTCTTTGCTCAACCGGATAGCTGTCAAAGTAATTACTGGCTACAAACACTCTTGCTTGATGAAAATCAATCAGAAAATCGGGATTTGGTTTTAGAAGCCACGAATGCTGCTGGAATCATGACACGTCCCGCCTGGGTGCTATTGAATGAATTAACACCATATAAAGATTCTCCCTGTGCGGATCTAACAACTGCACAGTCTCTTTTTCGCCGCATTATCAATATCCCTAGCAGCCCAAATTTAATGTTAGGTAAATCATGAGCAAGCCCAATTTGATTCTCATCGGGGCTGGAGGCCACGCGCGCGCCTGCATCGATGTCGTAGAGCAGGAAGGAATCTACAAAATTGCAGGGCTGATTGGTCTAGCTCAAGAAGTTGGCTCTAAACATTTTGGCTATGAAGTTATTGCAACCGACAGTGAAATGCGTGAACTTGCCGATCAATACCACTTCGCTTTGATTTCAATAGGTCAAACTCATACCGCTGAGCAAAGGATTCGTCTTTACACACGAGCACAGGCTGCTGGATTCTCATTCCCCACCGTAATTGCACCGACGGCTTACGTTTCATATCACTCCACAATCGGGATAGGAACAATAGTTATGCATGGCGCAATTATTAATGCAGGTGCTCTAGTGGGAACAAATTGCATTATTAATTCAAATTCATTAATTGAGCATGACGCTCATGTTGAGGATCACTGCCATATTTCAACCGGAGCAAGTCTAAATGGCAACACATCAGTCGGCATGGGCGCATTCATCGGAAGTGGGGCTGTTATTAAAGAGGGTGTTTCGATCGGCGCAAACTCATTGGTTGGTATGGGACTAATGGTTCGCCATAATGTGGAAAACAACGCAAAATATTTAGGATTTACCACAATATGAAAACTATGATTATTGCCGAAGCCGGAGTAAATCACAACGGCGACATAAACATGGCTAAGAAATTGATAGATATCGCTGCCCATGCGGGGGCCGATCTAGTTAAATTTCAAACCTTCAATGCCGATCGACTTGTTACTCATGAAGCGGCTAAAGCTGACTACCAAATACTTGCAACGAATAAAAATGAATCTCAGCACGATATGTTACGGAAATTGGAACTCACTGAGTCCATGCATCGCGAACTAATTGCTCATTGTACATCTCAAAACATTGGATTCTTCTCCACAGGATTTGATATTGAGAGCATAAACTTGTTAGTTGAACTCGGACAGAAATTATTTAAGATTCCGTCGGGTGAGATTACCAATCTGCCGTACATGCAACATATCGGGAAATTAAATCAAACAGTTATTCTCTCAACTGGAATGTCGAACATGGATGAGATTGAAGCAGCCATAAACGTTCTGGAAGAATCTGGAACCAATCGATCTAAAATTACGGTACTTCACTGCACCACCGCGTATCCCGTACCAATGTCTGATGTCAACCTGCGCGCAATACAAAGTATTCAGAATAAATTTAATGTCGCCGTTGGGTACTCCGATCACACCCTTGGCATAGAGATCCCTATCGCCGCTGTTGCAATGGGTGCAACAGTTATTGAGAAACATTTTACAATCGATAGGTCCCAGTCTGGCCCAGACCACAAAGCGAGTTTAGAACCAACAGAACTCAAGGCCATGGTTGAAGGAATTAGGAATATAGAAACAGCACTGGGCGATGGGGAAAAGCGCCTTATGCCAAGTGAAACCACAAATATAGCGGTTGGGCGTAGGTCGATCGTGGCCTCCAGCCCGATAAAGCAAGGTGAAAAATTTTCAGCCTTTAATTTGACTGCCAAGAGGCCAGGTTTGGGTCTTTCGCCGATTAACTGGAATCAAATAATTGGGACGACTGCAAAACGGAATTATGTTGTTGATCAGAACATTGAACCCTAGAAATGTATAGCGTATTGAAACTATTTTTTATACAAATGACGGGAAAACAAATGAAATCTAGAATTAATGTATGTAGGTAAGTCATTTATGGTGAATATAGCAGTTACAGACGGAGACTCTGAACGCTACGCTGAAGTTTCAGGCGATCATAACCCTTTACTTGTCGATAAGAATTTCTCTAAAAAATCTCAGTTTGGAAAACAAATTTCGCAAGGAAATTCGATTATTGGATGGTTAACAGGAATCATCGCCACAAGCTTCTCTGGTCCTGGTGCATTGCCTACATGCCAGAAAATGCGGATTAAATCTCCAGTTTTCGTCATTTCATACACTGAATCGCATCTCACATGTTACAAGTGCGTTGAACGGGCCGGAGTCTTGTACAAATTGGGACAATGCGTATCCGGTGATATTCTTTGTATGAACGGACTATTTAAAGTTTATGAAACTGGGATTGAGTCGAATAATGATTGAAAATAGAGTTCTTGATCCAAATGAATTTGTAGATTTTCAAAGTCAAATTGCTCATTTGTTTGAAATTTGCTTTGGCAATAAGCTAAACCCTTTACTCTGGGAATGGGCGTATCTCAATAATCCTACTGGTCGTCCAATTATTGCCGTGGCCCTTGATGATGGAAACATCGTCGCTCATTATGCAATGATTCCTGTGCCATTTGTTCGGGATAAACAAGCGCTTCAAGGGTATTTGAGCATGACAACCATGGTTCACCCAGACTTTCGAAAATACGGCTTATTTTCGGAGCTTGCTGGTTTGGCCTACTCTCACGCACTCAAAAATTCATTTGTGTACGGATTTCCCAATGCGAACTCACTACCTGGATTCAAAAAGAGACTCGATTGGAAAGTTTCAAGCGATTATCATGTTGCTTCAATCGGTAGACACCTTCTGCCCATGTATCTAAGTTCTTTAGACTTGAGAAAATCAACGGCTATAAAGTTAGATATATCTGTTTCGGGATTTCTTGATTGGCGAATTTCAAAACCTGGAAATGCCTACATTTCCGCAAACTCTTTGATTTACAAAGAATACAAAGGAGCAATAGATTTATTAAACATAGATGAGAGCATCTTGTCTTTCTTCGACAAAAGCGAGAAATTATTCAACATTCTTACTAATGACGAATCCTTGCTTAAGGCTGCAAATTTCGTCCAACCCTACCCTTTTGGGGTCCGAAATTTTGATGCCAAAATTGACATCGATTCATTTAGTCCAACCCTGATCATGTCGGACGTGTTTTAAAAATGCGAATACTTTCCTTAACATCTATAAGGTCAGATTATGACTTGATGTCACCTATTTATAGGCAACTCGCTAAAGAGGATTCTAATGAATTTGGAATCGTAGTTGCAGGTGCGCATCATTCAATCTTTCATGGTCAGACTGCCAGAATTGTGTATGCTGATGGTCTTAATGTAGTGGCAGACATTTACAATTTTACGGGGCAGGATGAATATTTAGACCAGGTTTTGTCAGGGGCTAAAGTTCTTGAATCCCTGGGACAGATTATGAAAGATTTTGTTCCGAGTTTAGCCTTCACTGTTGGTGATCGAGAAGATGCATTAATGATGGCAACCGCTGCAACATATATGAGAGTGCCGGTGATTCATTTCTACGGTGGGGATCATGCTTCCGATGGTCACGTTGATAATCAAGTGCGGCATGCGATATCGAAACTAGCTTCGTTTCATTTTGTCAGCACAGAATTTCACCGCGAACGGCTTTTATCTATGGGTGAAGATGACGATCGAATTAGGGTAGTTGGAAGCATGGCTATTGATAATTTTTTTAGTGAGGAAATTGTAGAAAGAAGTATGCTGTTTCGGAAATTGTTTGGTGACAGCCTTCATGAAAGAGACTCTGTTGGATTTTTTCTTTATCACCCTATAGTGCAAGAAATTGGGGATTTCGAAGCGGCTTTTGATGAGATAGTGAGGATTATCGAATTTCGAGGTATGCATTTAGTGGTTGGAAAGTCTAACAATGACCCAAAATTCTTATCTCTACAATGTGTTCTAGAAAAATATGAATCGCACCCGATGATTCATTTCATCGAATCGCTTGAGCGTAACGACCATATTAACTTCCTACGAAATATCGAAGTAATGATCGGTAATTCATCATCAGGCATACTAGAAATGTCCTCACTAAAGGTTCCAGTTGTCAATATCGGGATAAGACAACGGGGCCGCTTTGCAGATGAGAATGTCATTTTTTCAAAATTAATCCCGTCTAACATAAGCGAGTCAATTGAATTAGCCCTCTCCCCCGCGTTTCGCGCTAGTTTAACGGGTTTACAGTCTTCCTACGGTGACGGTCATTCCGCAAAAAGAGTACTGGCAGAACTGAGGTCAATAGACTTTTTAAAGTATCTTAAAAAGGATCAAGATCCACTTAAGTCTCCTAGGAACTTTCGTGACGTGCACCGATCTCGGCTTTTTGGAGACTAGTAGAGGAAGGTAGCCAAATTCGGGATTTCTTCCCTTTCTTGCTTCTTTTTCTGATTTGATATTGGGGTGCTCTAAGGATCTTGGACAAATTCGCCTCTAACGAGAGGAGGATAGTTCCATGGCTGAGCATCGAAGAAAATACTCACCTCCGTTCAAATCTGAGGTAATCCTGCTCCTTCTCCAAGCTGGTTGCCCAGTAACCCAGATCGCCAAAGAGTTAGAGATAGACAATGGCACTTTGAGCAACTGGGTGAATACGTTGAAACTTAACACTCGAGCCATTAATGGACCCAACACCAGTGGAGTGTGTTGGGGATAATGCCTCAGCGGAGTACTTCTTCGCGACGATCAAAAATGGGATGAACTACCGAAATAGAGCCACAACACACACTAGGGCAAGGTTTGCAGTGGCTTAGTGCATCCAAGTCTTCTGCAACTGAAAGCGCCGGCACTCAACTCTGGGCTACCAAATCCCAAGTGAAGTACTTGTTTGCTATTATGCTGCGATCTTTGCGGCATAATCAGGTCAAAAAAGAACGGAAAACTGTCCCGGTTTCTTGACGCAGTCCAATATTGTGGTTGGTGTAGGTTTAGGTTTCACCCCTTTGAGCCTTTTGGAAAGGTGATTTTGAAATGATTACACTAGTGGTTGCGCCGCATCCTGACGATGAAGTACTAGGCGTTGGTGGAACTCTTTTACGTAGAAAACAAGAGGGGGCAACAATTGGTTGGTTAATTATGACCAACATCAACGTTGAGTCGGGTTGGCATTCTGAGACAGTAGAACAACGAAAAAATGAGATTGCGAAAATTTCGGAGTTTTTTGGATTTGATTCTGTTTTTGAGTTAGGTTTCACAACAACTCAGCTCGATTTGGTCCCAATGGGTGATTTGGTTGGGGCAGTCTCGGATGCCCTTAGAGTCTTTGCCCCAACCGAGGTCTTTCTACCGCACTCCTCGGATATTCATTCGGATCACCGAATAACATTTGAGGCTGTCGCAAGTGCCGCAAAATGGTTTCGTTGTCCCTCAATAAAGCGGATTTTGACATATGAAACTCTTTCTGAGACGGAGTTTGGGCTTGTGTCCGGGCAAGGATTTAAGCCCAATGTATTCTTGAATATTGACGGCTTCTTGGAAGGGAAACTACGAGCTATGGATATTTACTCTTCTGAGGCTGGTTTATTTCCATTCCCTCGTAGTAGTGAGGCTATATCGGCTCTGGCAACTTTTCGTGGTTCTAGTTCGGGTTTCAAGGCGGCTGAAGCTTTTGAACTGCTTCGGGAAATTGGTTAAAAATGAATGAGTCTAAGGAGCTCTGGGAACGCACAATTATATCTACCACCGCAAATATCGAACGGGCAGTTAATATATTGAATGACACCTCTTTAAAAATCGTTCTGGTTACAAATCTAGCCGGGGAATTGATAGGAACTATTTCAGATGGTGACATTCGGCGCGGTTTGCTAAAGGGGCTAAACCTTGCAAGCCCAATACAGAGCATAATCCATCACGACGCTCTAGTGGTTCCTCCTAAATTGAGTCGGGACACAGTTGTTCAATTGATGACGGCCAATAAGATTCAGCAGATCCCCATTGTGGATGAACAAATGCATGTAGTTGGCTTACACCTGTGGGATGAAATAAGCAAGCCACTTGCGCTCTCTAACATGATGGTAATTATGGCTGGCGGCAAGGGGACTCGACTACATCCGCAGACAGAAAACTGCCCAAAACCTATGTTACTTGTAGAAGGTAAACCAATTCTTGAGCACATAATAGATCGTGCCAAGGTTGAAGGATTCTCACACTTTGTTTTGGCCGTTTATCATTTAGGTCACATGATTGAAGAGTATTTCGGTGATGGGAAACGTTTTGGTGTCGAGATTGAATACTTGCGTGAGGAGTCACCGCTGGGCACTGCTGGAGCTCTTAGTTTGCTCAGCCCCGTCCCTGACTCAGCATTTATTGTTACTAACGGTGATGTTATTTCGGATATTCACTATGGCGAACTTCTTGACTTTCATCAGCGAAATATTGCAATGGCTACCATGGCGGTGCGAATGCATGAGTGGCAGAACCCATTTGGCGTTGTGGAAACAAAGGGAATTGAAATTATTGGGTATGAGGAAAAACCAATTTCTAGAAGTCAAATTAATGCAGGTGTCTATGTGATTGAACCTGTGGTTATTGGTATGCTCACGAAATCTGTTTCATGCGATATGCCTACTTTGTTCGAGCTAATACAGAAAAACGAGAAAAAGGTAATTGCTTACCCAATTCATGAGAAGTGGCTAGATATTGGCCGGCCAGATGAATTACTAAAAGCAAAAAAACTAGATCATTCACGCGCTAACAAGATCGAGCGGTAGGAGATTGACAGAATCAAAATGGTGTTCCCGATGCCTCACAATGTCAACTAGACCACGAATTTCGTTTAACGATGAAGGTTGGTGTAACGCATGTGTCTGGAGTGAAAAGAAGCAGCAGCTTGATTGGAAAGTAAGGGAAACCGAGTTGCTTAACCTACTTGCAAGCCACAGGAAGGGTAACGGTGAATTTGATTGCCTGGTCCCATTGAGTGGTGGTAAAGATGGTTCGTATGTTGCCTATAATTTGAAACACAAATATGGGATGAATCCTCTTTGCGTAACAATAACACCAGCTTTACCGCTGTCTCTAGGCGAGAAAAATCTCCGCGCATTTGTGGAAAGTGGGTACAACCATATTTCAATAAATCCCGATTATGAGGCTATGAGAACTCTTAATAAATTAGGATTCATCGAAATGGGATTTCCATATTATGGCTGGCTAATCTCAATAACTACAGCACCCATTAGGACTGCCATCAACCACGGGATCAACCTGATTTTTTACGGAGAAGATGGCGAGGTTGAATATGGCGGATCAACCGAAACTGCGACAAACCCTATTTATGATATTGAATACCAGAAGAAAATATACCTTGAAGGTGGGTACCAAAAAGTTTTGGATGCCTCGAAGCTTGAGAAGGGGCAGTTATATTTCTTCGAGTACCCGCCTGACGAGCAACTAAAAAATAGTAAGGTTCAACTTACTCACTGGTCATATTTTGAAAATTGGGACCCGTACAGGAATTATCTTGTGGCAAAAGAGCATTGCGGATTACAGGAAGCGGATTCTTCGAATGCGGGGACTTTTACAAATTTTTCTCAAAATGACCAGGCTCTTTACGCCCTGCACACGTACCTAATGTTTCTTAAATTTGGATTCGGCAGAGCCAATCAAGATGCGAGCATTGAAATTAGGCGTGGTGCAATGAATCGGGAGCAGGCTGTTAATCTCGTAAGACTTTATGATGGTCACTACCCAGAAGAATTCATTGAGCTGTATCTGGCTTATTACGGCATGTCTCAAAGGGAATTTGACGATGTCATCGACCGGTATGCGAATAAAGATTTGTTTGAAAAAATAGAGGGCCGATGGAGGCCAAGGTTTACCGTTGTATGAGTAACGTCAAAGTAACTCTTATCGATTACGGAATGGGCAATATATGGTCTGTTATAAGTGCTTTGAAGTATCTGGATTGTAATGTAATCGTGAGCTCAGACCCTGTAGTTATCAAGGAAGCGAAAACACTTCTTTTGCCAGGTGTTGGCTCTTTTAGAAAGGCGATGGAGTCACTCCGAGAATTACACCTTGATGAGGCCATTATAGAATCGGTCCAAAACGGGGGCAACAAGATACTTGGTATTTGCCTTGGGATGCAACTGCTGGGCAGTAAAAGCTCAGAAGACGGCGAAACGGTCGGCTTAAACCTAATTCCTGCGCAAGTCGAAGAATTTTCAATGAAAGATATCGGAACCAACAAGATTCCGCATATTGGCTTCAACCAAGTTACAAGCCTAGACGAGGCAAAACTCTTTCGAGGCCTACCTGAAAAGCCAGACTTCTATTTTGTGCACTCTTACAGAATGTTACCTTCTAACTTAAGTGGCAAATCTGCAACATGTCGATACGGTACAGATTTTCTTGCCGCTTATGAGAATGACAATATATTTGCTACCCAATTCCATCCAGAAAAAAGCCAAACTAACGGTTTAATGTTGCTGAGAAACTTCCTGGCTGCCTAAATATGATGCCTAAAAAACGATTGATTTTTACTCTTCTATATAACAATGGATCATTCATGCTTAGTCGGAATTTTCGACTTCAAAACGTGGGAAATTTGGAATGGCTGAAAAAGAATTATGATTTCTCGCACATATCATATTCCATAGATGAAATCATTGTGCTTGATGTAACTCGAGGTGAGAAGAAGCTTGACGACTTCTGCTCGGCGCTTAAATTACTGACTGATGGTTGTTTTGTACCGATCGCTGCAGGCGGCGGGATTAATCAAATTGAATCGGCGCGAATGTTACTTCGCTCTGGCGCAGATAAGGTTGTAATTAACTCTGCACTTTATGCGAATGATGGGTTTGCAAGGGATTTAGCAAGTGAGTTTGGTCAGCAGTGCGTGGTGGGATCCATGGATATCAAGTTGTCCGAAAATGGGCAGTACCAGACATGGTCCGAAAATGGAATGAAGTGCGAAGCAGGCCCAGCGAAATATTGGGTTGAAAGAATCATCAATGATTCCGTTGGTGAGATTTACTTAAACTCAATAGACCGAGATGGTACTGGGCAAGGGTTTAATTTGGAATTACTTGATTTACTGCCTGACTTGGTTTCTAAACCAGTGATATTGGCTGGTGGGGCTGGCAATGCGACCCATTTGTTAGCCGGGTTGGAAGATTTGCGCGTTGATGCTGTCGCAACCGCTAATCTGTTCAATTTTGTGGGCGACGGGCTTAAGGAGGCTCGTCAATCGCTTGTAGCTAATGGCATAGTGCTACCTGTGTGGGACGTTCAATTGCTGGAGCGGCACTTGAATGCCACAGGAATCAATGGTGAGCAAAGTTGATTAGCCGAATTCTCATCGTCGGCTTAGGAAGTGCTGGCATACGCCACCTTCGATTAGCGCGAGAATATTTTCCAAGTGCTGAAATTAAAGTTTTACGTCATCGAGCTCAAAGTACAATTCCCCAGTTTTCAGAAGGCTGTTTTTCAAATATCGAAGAGGCAGTTCAGTTTGCCCCTCAAATCGCGATTGTCGCGAACCCCTCGACTTTTCATGTGCATGTCGCTAGAGAAATGGCACAGGCAGGGGTACATCTTCTCATTGAAAAACCGCTCTCTTCCTCACTCGAAGGTGTTGTTGATTTAATTAGAACTTGCAAGGAGCGAAACTCTGTATTGATGAGTGGCTATAACCTGCGATTTTCACCCTCTTTGCAACGTTTCCGGGAGTTGTTGGGCGAAGGAATCACCGGTGAACTTTTATCCGTTCGTTGTGAGGTAGGACAGTACCTACCATCTTGGCGACCAGAAAGCGATTATCGAAAAGGAGTTTCGGCAAGGAAGGAACTAGGTGGCGGTGCACTATTGGAACTAAGTCATGAGATTGACTATCTGCGATGGATTTTCGGTGAGGTTGAGTGGATACGGGCAACATTAAGTCAGCAAAGTGAACTCGAAATAGATGTTGAGGATTCAGCACACTTGACCATGGCTTTCTTTCCAAATAGCGGTGGACGTCAATTAGTTGGAACACTTAATTTAGATTTGATTCGTCACGACCATACCCGCACGTGCACTGTTATTGGAGAAACGGGTACTTTGCGATGGAATGGATTGACTGGCGAGGTGGAACTGTTTAAAGAGGGTGCTCCTGGCTGGAAGAAACTTTATACTCACCAACCCCAAAGAGATGAAACCTATAGAGCAGAGTGGCAAGATTTCGTAGATTCTATTCAGGGTAAGAGAATCCCGTTTGTTACCGGCGTCGATGGTCTGCGGGTTTTAGAAATAATCGAAGCTGCGCGCATTTCGGCCGACACGGGCACGCAAGAAATGACGTCTTACTCTTATCCATTGAATCGGTCATCCGAATGACTACCGTGGCTTTCATCTTTGCGCGTGGTGGGTCCAAGGGGTTACCCGGTAAAAATATCCGCCCTCTCGGAGGCAAGCCATTAATTGCTTGGTCTATCGAGCAGGCTCTTGAAGTAGATCGGATTGATCGAGTTCTTGTTTCTACAGATTCTCCTGAGATTGCCTCCATTTCGAGACATTATGGGGCAGAAGTTCCATTCATTCGCCCAGCAGATTTGGCAATGGATGAGAGCCCTGAGTGGCTGGCGTGGCGGCATGGTCTCGAATACCTGAAGAAAGACATGGGCTCTATGCCAGAAATTATGGTGTCGGTGCCTGCTACGGCGCCATTGAGATTAGCGATTGACATCAATAGTTGTATAGATGAATATGAAAAAGGTTGCACGGATGTGGTTATCACTGTGACGGATGCGCAACGGAATCCCTATTTTAATATGGTGAAAGAGAATCCAGATGGCACCTACGGATTAGTAAATGCCTCGCCATTAACCATAGAGCGAAGGCAAGATGCGCCGATAGTTTACGATATGGCTACGGTTTGTTATGTCGTCAATTCAGAATTTGTAATGTCGCATGACTCTATTTTTGAAGGGCGAGTGGGAGCAGTGCAAGTTCCAATTGAACGAGCGATTGACATCGATACTTTATTGGATTTCCAAATTGCCGAAGTACTTATTTCAAATAGAGGCGGAAAATAGTGTCGACCATAAGAGAACTTAGCGACCTCTCCGGACGCCGAGCATTGATTACCGGCGCTACCGGTGGGCTAGGTAAGGTTTTCGCTGACACGTTGGCAGAACTGGGAGCTGACTTGATTTTGGTTGACCTACCGAGTTCTGATTTTCAAACACTTAGTAAAAGTTTGATCAAAGATTGGGGAGTTAATGTTGAAAGCCATCCCTGTGATCTCGAAGTGCAAAGCCAACGAACCGACTTAATAAAGAAACTCATTAGTTCGGGGTTAGGTCTAAATATTTTGGTTAATAATGCTTCTTTTGTTGGAACTTCAGATTTGCCAGGTTGGAACGTTCCATTTGAAGATCAATCTATTGACACTTGGCGACGCGCACTGGAAGTAAACTTGACTGCAGTTTTTGACTTAAGTAAAGGCTTAGCACCTTTACTTAAGTCTTCTAAAAATGGAAGTATCGTTAACATAGCGTCAATTTATGGCTTGCTTGGACCAGACTGGAGTTTGTACGAAGGCACAAATATGAGCAATCCATCGGCTTATGGTGCTTCAAAGGGTGGACTTATCCAATTAACCCGTTGGTTAGCAACAACAATTGCGCCAGATGTACGCGTGAATGCCATATCTCCTGGAGGGATCCTTAGAAATCAACCAGAAGAATTCGTGAAGCGCTATGAAGACAAAACACCGTTGGGTCGAATGGCAAATTCAGAAGACTTTCGCGGAGCAATTGCATATTTAACAAGCGATCTTTCCAAATATGTAACCGGAGTCAATTTGTCGATCGATGGCGGATGGGGAACATGGTGAATTTCTTCTCTTCATTTCCTCAAGGGACTAAGAACTTTTTCCTGACAAGCACGAATGCTAGATAGAGCCACCTTGCTAGGTGCATAAGTGGGTGGTCTCGCCAACTAATCGGGTTCTCGGTTGCATCGTTGTTGAATTGGACTTGATGTCATCTTCAATACCTGGATACTCATCACCATTATTTGGTGGAGAGCCGAAACTCTCTATGGCTAGATGTCCTTGAATTCCAACTTACCTAACAAAGAAAAAATCGTTACCCAATTTATACACCAAAGGCTCACAAAGTTATCAACCGCCAAATTTATACAAATTTAATTTGCTTGGAAAAACCTCGTTGTACTCCTCTACGGCCTGAATGAACATTTCAAATATTTCCTTACTGACTGTGTCTCGAATCTGAGCAATAATTTGTTCCATGTAGACGTCATCTGAGACTCCTAAATTTTTTTGCCACCCGTATTGTTCATGCCCTTTTCCAGACAGTATTCGAGCACGTGGTATCTTTGAAGCACGCATAGCTCGGGTCGGCATAGTGGTGAAGTCTATGTTCAAATAACTGTAAAGCTTTTCGAGCGATTGCAGAGAATCAAAACAAAGCTCTTCAAAACTTAGGATCAAAATTGAGTTTTTGGTGTTCTCAAGCTTTTGCATGTGGCTTAAGATTTCTCGTTGTAAATGTAGAATTCCGAGTACGCTTTGTTCGGAAAAAGTTGAATTTGAAAATTCATTTGCCCAATCAAGGGCAAACCAAGGTACTTTTTTCCCATTTATGTTAAAGCTCAACGTAGATTCACGGGTATTGTTGAACCTTAAAAGAAAATTTCGCCAGTGCTCAAACATGAAAACTGGATGGCGTACAATTTCTATGAACTTCATTCTAGGGCCGAAAGTTTCAAAGAGTATTTCTGAAACAGGCAACAAATTGTGTGTCATCAAGTTCAGATATTCTCCAGAGTTGTAAGCCCCTCTAAGAACCTCGTCGCCTTCTGGTCCGAAAATTCTTCTAACTGATTGCCTTTTTCTTGGATTATTTTTGAAACCACTATCATCTTTCCAGCGGAGATTAATGTGACGGCCAATGGCATTACTATAGAAAAGATCATCTGAATGCATTTGTAATAATGTTTTCGCTGTATTGTCATCGATCTTGCCAAGATTGCTTAGGATGACCAACTCTTCAATCGACATATCGAAACGCACCATTTGGACGCTTCTTATTGAATTAAGAATTGGACTAAGAAGACTTTTTCCAGATCCCCAAACTCCGTCTAGTACAATTAAGGGGTGATTTCCACTAGAGAATTTAGCAAATTCATGATTATCTTTTACCATAATGTGATTGTAAGGCTGGTTGCGAGAAGAGTCTTCTGGGGCCACTAAGGATATTGGACAAATTCGTCTCTAGCGAAAGGAGGCCAGTTCCGTGGCTAAACATCAAAGAAAATACTCATCTCCGTTCAAAGCTGAGGTAATCCAGTTCGCGCTCCAAGCCAGTCGCCCAGTTGGCCAAAGAGTTGGAGATAGTCAATTTCACCCTGAGCACCTGGGTGAATATGTGGATACCTAAAAACCCTGAGCAATTAATGGTCCTAACACCAATGGAGAGTGCGGCAGTAAGTGAAATGGAAATTGAGATTCAACGGTTTTGGATGGAAAACGAATTGCCAAAAAAATCAGCAGCCATCGTTTCGTTTCAGGGGGCATGATGGAGCATTACGTTACCTTATATGATGGTCTTTTCCTGCCTCAGGGGCTCGCGTTGCATATGTCTATGGAGCGAAACGCGGGGGAATACACTCTCTGGATATTGTGCATGGATGATGAAGTGCATGATGCATTAACCAAATTAGAACTGCCCAATGTTCGACTCATTCAGCTTAGTAAGTTGGAAACGCCTGAATTGCTCGCAATCAAGTCCACCCGTAGCAAAGGTGAATATTGCTGGACGCTCACGCCGTTTGCGCCAAGATTTGTATTTGAGGTGGATTCCGAAGTCTTGCGTGTGACCTATCTTGATGCAGATTTGTGGTTCAGAAAAAATCCATCTGCAATTTTTAACGAGTTTGATGCTTCAGGAAAAGATGTGCTTATTACCGATCATGCTTACGCACCAGAACACGATCAGTCAGCTACCTCTGGTCAGTTTTGCGTGCAATTTATGACGTTCACGCGAAATGGTGGTGAAGCCGTTCGAAAATGGTGGGAGGAGCGCTGTGTCGAATGGTGTTATGCACGCTTTGAGGATGGGAAATTTGGCGACCAGAAATATTTGGATGACTGGCCGGAAAATTTTACCGAGCAGGTACATGTCCTCATAAACAAGGAGCTTGCCTTGGGACCATGGAATGCTACGCGGTTCCCATATGGAAATTCTGTGTTATGGCATTTTCATTCGACGCGAATTCTTAAGGTGGCGGGACGTAAGCTCAGTGTCGAGATTGGGCCCTACAAGTTACCGAGGCAGACAAGAAAGTACGTGTATGAGCCGTACCTGACAGATTTGCAGGCAGCTGTGGATGTCATGCTGCGTTATGGCGTAAATGCAAAAGCACAGGCTAAACGAAATTACTTTGGCAAAGCCAGGCCTTCTCTCGGTCTCGCCTACCATAAAGTGAGGCGTATGTGGCAGAGCGCCTGTCATGATCCCGAGTTAGAAAGTAAAAATTGAGGAAAGGCTTTGCCTGCAGAACGCAAGGTAGGCAAGAGAGTTAAATCATGGTAAACCGTAAATTAAGGTAACGACTCATCTGCCCCTCTAGACTTCAATGGTAGAAGCACGGTTCCCTTTCATAGTTATGTCGTCGGGACAAATGATCGGTACTAGTTACGCTACCTTTACAAGAATGCTTTCTTGGTCGAAGGCCATAGAAGGAGGTGATTGATAATGCAACATCTAACATTTATCGACGTTTCAGCATTCGTAGAGGGCGCCCCTGGAAAAGGCCACCCCTTTTCCTTTCACTCAAAACTTGTTGATGCTGCGGATTTGTCATTTAGCAATTCATTCGTCTTTGGACCTGTCCAAGAAGCTACCGGGGTAGTTTTTCCAATTTTTACTCGGAAATTTTTTGACCGAGGACTTGGAAATTTTTTTCAAAAAATTGAAATGAAACAGGATCTCGCACGAGCCAACGCAAAACTTGACAGCATTCCAGGATTTAAAGTTCTCCACTTTTTCGAAGGAGGTTTACGAGATCTCACATTTCTAGCAGAACTTTTGTCTCAGCGGAGAGATTTTGTGGCGGTATTTAACTTCTTCTCACTTGAGCCATGGCTACAAATACTCACTTCAAAATTTCCAGGATCTAAAAATGTTAGGAAAAAGCTTCGTGAGTTGATCACAGAACTATCTGAAAATGTTGCATTCACATGTGATTCTGCCCGTATGCAAACCCTTTATGCTAAGCATTTAGAAATTAAGGAGATTTCGATATACCCACTTTTCAGCTCTGTAAGACCTCCTGCAAAAACAGACCCAGACTGGTCCAAGAGAAAGTATTCTTTTCTTTTCACCCCTCGAACGTGGAGCGAACAAAAGTTAGTTATCAAGGCCCTAGGGATACTTGCGTTGTCTGATGCACAAACACATTGTGTTGCGATTGCACCTCGTTGGAAAGCGAATTTCAATCCCAAAAAAATTAGGAATTTACGAACCAGCGGAATAAACGCAGAGACCATAAAAGGACCTCTGTCTCACAACGAATACGGCGATCTGTTTCATCAGAGCAAAGTGGTGGTCCTGCCATACTTAGATAAGCACTACATTCTTGGCTCTTCGGGTAAAGTTCTAGATTCACGCATGGCTAGCTCCTTGACAGTGGCACCAATAAATACTTCGGCCGGTCAGCTTGTCCTCAAGAAGGGATGGGGAAGAGCGATTGACATTTCTCCAAAGAATTTAGCATTGGTTCTTAGCGAGATTGACCTGGAAGATAAACCAGAGTTTGAAGATGCAGATCCAAGTGCTGAGCAGTGCATCCAAGAAATAGTTGATCTATCCAGAAATCTCAAATATTCTGAAAAGACATTGCGTTCTATGTCTTTTTTGTACGCTCTGCCTTTTCTTTTGGGATTGAAGGGAACAAAGTGGACGCTAATACACTTAATCGCGGCACCACTTCTAAGGGTTGCTAAAAAGTGGAGAAAGATGTTTATGAAGTAACTTAAGGTGCTCGGTAGTAGGGCTAAGAAGACACGGGTGTGTCACCGAGAAATATCGCTCAATCAGTTTTAAAAATGCTAGTTATCGCCAAGTAATCCCTCGAGTGATAGAAAATAATGACTGAGGAGATAGGAAGATAGTTGAATTAAACCTCATAATTTAGTTTTGAAAAGATGAATGCAATTTACCTTAGACTTGGGTTATGCGTGAAATCATTTTGCTTACCCGACAAGGCCTCGGAGCTCTCACTCATAGGGGACGCAGGATTTTATTTGGTTATTTAGTATCGTTGGTAGCGATTGCTTCATTAGATGGTTTCGCCTTACTTCTTCTATCAAAATTGTTTTCATCAGATTCATTGAGTAATCAATCTTTTACTTCAACAAATGCTAATTCGAAGTTATTGGTAACTATTGTTTTTCTTTTTGTGCTAAGAAGCGCATTATCAACTTTGTCCACATGGGTCAGTCTTAAAGAGTTTGCACATCAAGATGTGAATATAGGTCAGAATCGACTCAGAGCGCTTAATCTCGCACCGCTCGAAACTCGTCTAAACTTAAACGAGAGCGACTTTTTTACCGCAGTAGATCGAGGACCCACGAGTTTAGTACAAGGCTTTCTTGTATCCGTTGTGACAATCTGTGCTGAGTTTTTCAGTGGTCTTGTAATTTTGGGAGTGGTCTTAGTAGTACAGCCCGCGACTGCGGTAGTTGCTTTTACATATTTCCTATCGATTGCAGTGATGCAACACAAGTTGCTTTCAGTCTCTCAAGCGCGAGCTGGTCAATCCATTTTCACGAGTGGAAATCGGACATATGATCTTCTCGCTGATTATTTTCACATGAATAAGCTTCTACAGATAAGCGGCTCGAAAACTTTCGAGAGAGTTTTGCGTCAGCAAAGATCAGATCTAGCGTTAGCAAGGGCCAAGACAGCTTTTATTTCTTCACTACCGCGATATTTCATGGAATCAATGCTCGCTCTTGGATTTCTAGTTATAGGTGGTGCGACATGGTTACTAGAAGGTGAAGTTGCAGTCGTGCCAGCATTAGCGATCTTTGCAGCTGCAGGCTTTAGGCTACTTCCGATAGTGAATCGAATCCAAGGACAAGCGTTAACTGCAATTGGTTGCGCCCCTCTTGCCAGACAGGCCCTTACGCCAATAAACGAAGGAGTTAACAAGAATGATCATAGATCGACAACTTGGCCAGGTGACTCACGCGATGTAATGGAGATCACTGGAGTAGAGTTTTCCTACCAATCTGGAATAGAACCAGTTCTACGCGATGTGAGTCTTTCGTTCAGAGAAGGACTGCAGTATGCGATTGTAGGACCCTCCGGTTCAGGCAAAACGACACTGATTGATATCTGTCTAGGTCTACTCACTCCTCAAAAAGGACAAATTTCATGGAAATTCAAAAAAGCCGAAAGTTTTTTTGGATACGTTCCCCAAGACACACACATTTCTTCAGCAAGTATCGCGGGCAATGTCGCGCTTGAATGGGACTCTTCGGCAATTGATCTCGAAAAAGTAAGAAGCGCATTGACCGCAGCTCACCTTGATGAGTATCTGGATTCCAACCTTAAAGATGAAAGACTAAGCGAAAATTTCAATAAAATGTCGGGGGGCCAACGACAGCGATTAGGACTTGCCAGAGCCTTATATCGAGATAGTGAACTCCTCATTCTCGACGAGGCCACAAGTTCCTTAGATGCGATAACGGAATCGAAAGTAATGGAAACCGTAAAGTCTCTCAGGGGGAGAACCACCGTGATAATCGTTGCGCACAGACTGACAACTATTAAAGACGCTGATCAGGTTATCTATTTAGATGGTGGAAAAGTTCTTGGAGTTGGAACATTCACAGAACTTCAACGAAATTTGCCTCAGTTCGAAGAACAGGTTCGGCTAGGGCTTCTCACAGATGAGTGACAAACCTGTGCAATTTAAGCCGCTGAGTACGTCTAAGGACTCAGGTAGTTATCGAAACCGAAAGAGCGATCTTATTTTTTCTGAATAGTTACCCATTTTGATTTGATTACAATTCATCGATCTTTTAGTAATTAGCTTGCTATTGGTTAAATTACATTTGAATCAACCTGATAGTCAATGTGCTTAAATCTTTGGTACGCTGGGTTCGAAAGGCTTTGGTTTAGGGAAATAAACCCTAGCGTTTAGCCCAATCATTACCGCACCTTGGGAGTCGCCGTGGCAATAGTTGTAATTGATGTTGCACTCAAACCTGAAATTCTTGACCCCCAGGGCCGCGCCATTCTTGGTGCCCTAGGCCGTGTAGGCCTATCTGACGTTTCAGATGTACGACAGGGAAAGCAGTTCGTTTTACACATTGACGGTGATGTTGACGACGCAAAATTAGCTAAGATCCACGAGATTGCTTCTACGCTATTGAGTAACCCAGTTATCGAAGATTTCACGGTTCAGGTGCGCCCATGACTCCACGGGTTGGCGTGATCACCTTCCCTGGGTCTCTTGACGATAAAGATGCTGCTCGCGCAGTTGGACTAGCTGGCGGCGAATCTGTCGCACTTTGGCATGCCGATGCGGATCTGCATTCGGTTGATGCCGTTGTTTTACCTGGCGGTTTTTCTTACGGCGATTATTTGCGGTGCGGTGCGATTGCAAAGTTCGCACCAGTCATGGAGAAACTGGTTGACGCCGCCATTGGTGGTTTGCCAATTCTTGGAATCTGTAATGGTTTTCAGATCTTGACGGAATCACATTTGTTGCCTGGCGCATTGACACGAAATGATCATTTGCATTTCATTTGTCGGGATCAAAAACTCCGCATTGAAAACAACAATTCGGTGTGGACTTCAGATTTTGAAATCGGCCAAGAGATTCTGATTCCATTAAAGAATGGTGAAGGCGGGTATGTCGCTGACGAAAAAACTTTGGATGAGCTTGAAAGTGAAGGTCGAGTAATTGCTCGTTACTTAGAGACCAATCCAAACGGTTCGCGAAGTGATATTGCTGGCATTACTAATGCGCGCGGTAATGTCGTCGGCATCATGCCGCACCCGGAACATGCGGTGGAAAAGTTAACTGGTCCAACAACAGATGGTCTTGGATTCTTCACGTCACTTCTAAAGTCACTGGTTAATGACGGCAAAGTTACAGCATGAGCATAGACAAAGTTTCTGATGCGGTGGCTTCTCCCATGACTTCACAACCATTTGCTGAACTTGGTTTAAAGAAAGTCGAATATGAATCAATTCGAGAAATTCTGGGTCGCCGCCCAACTTCTTCAGAGTTAGCAATATATTCCGTGATGTGGTCAGAGCACTGCAGTTATAAATCCTCCAAAGTTCATCTTCGCCAGTTCGGTGACAAAGTTCCAAAGAATGATTCGATGCTCGTTGGCATTGGTGAAAACGCAGGCGTTGTTGACATTGGTCATGGCTGGGCGGTTACTTTCAAGGTTGAGTCTCACAACCATCCGTCATATGTTGAGCCGCATCAGGGCGCAGCAACAGGGATCGGTGGCATCGTTCGCGACATCATTTCTATGGGCGCTCGCCCAGTTGCAGTAATGGATCCTCTTCGGTTCGGTGATCCGGAAAATCCTGACACTCGTCGAGTCCTAACTGGAATTGTTTCCGGCATCAGTGGTTACGGAAACTGCCTCGGCCTACCAAACATTGGTGGCGAAGTAGTTTTTGATCCAAGCTATCAAGGCAACCCACTCGTAAACGCGCTTTGTGTCGGAACCATGAAGCACAAAGACATCCATTTAGCTAAAGCAACAGGACTTGGTAACGCTGTCATTCTTTACGGCGCGCGTACCGGTGGCGATGGCATCGGTGGCGTGAGTGTTTTGGCGTCTGAAACTTTTGATGCTGATGGTCCTGCTAAGCGACCTAGTGTTCAAGTTGGTGATCCATTTATGGAGAAGCTTTTAATTGAATGCACACTTGAGGTTCTGCATGCTGGACTCGTTGAAGGTATTCAGGATTTGGGTGGCGCTGGAATCTCGTGCGCAACAAGTGAACTTGCTTCAAATGGTGAAGGTGGCATGCATGTCTGGCTCGATCGCGTCTTACTTCGCGACAGTACCTTGTCACCAGAAGAAATTTTGATGAGTGAATCTCAGGAGCGCATGTGCGCGGTGGTTGAACCAGGCAAAATTTCTGCGTTCATGGAAGTGTGCAAAAAATGGGATGTGGAAGCCGTTGTAATCGGCGAAGTTAATAACTCTGGACGATTAACTGTGGAATGGCATGGTGAACAAATAGTTGATGTGCCACCGCGTTCAGTTGCCCACGACGGTCCGGTTTATGAGCGCCCATACGCTCGTCCGGATTGGATGGATGTTCGTCAGGCCTCAGGCCCAGAGAAATTAGTTCGACCATCGAGCGCTGCTGAGGTTAAGCAAACTTGGTTAACGATGACTGGTACGCCAAACTTGGCATCTAAAAGTTGGGTCACATCCCAATTCGATCGATACGTAATGGGAAACACCATATTGGCTCAACCCGAAGACAGTGGCATGATCCGTGTTGACGAAGAAACTGGACTAGGTGTTGCAGTCTCTACTGATTGCAATGCGCGCTTTGTTGCCCTTGATCCATACCGCGGCGCACAACTCGCTTTTGCTGAGTCATACCGAAACGTTGCTGTCACAGGTGCAGCCCCGCTTGCTGTAACAAATTGCTTGAACTTTGGCTCCCCTGAAGATCCAGCTGTGATGTGGCAGTTTGAGCGAGCTGTAACTGGGCTTGCGGATGCATGTTTTGAAATGGGGACTCCAGTAACTGGTGGAAACGTATCGTTTTATAACCAAACTGGTGATGTTGCAATACATCCAACCCCAGTAGTTGGTGTGCTTGGAGTTATTGACAATGTCCAGCGTCGCACGCCAATGGCTTGGGCACTTGATGGGGAATGGGTTTATGTGTTGGGAACCACACATGATGAATTAGCTGGTTCGGAATGGGCGCATGCTATTCACAAACATTTAGGTGGTTTGCCTCCGGTTCTTGATCTAGCTGCAGAAAAGACTTTGGCTGAAATTTTGGTGGCAGGATCTGTGCAGAAATTGTTTTCAGCTGCGCACGATGTTTCTGAAGGTGGCATAGCCCAAACTATTGCCGAGATGGCAATGCGATCTGGAATTGGCGTTCGCGCAGAGGTCCCAGCTGGACTTGATGCGTTTACGTTCTTGTGGAGTGAGTCAGCAACCAGAGTTGTAGTGGTAGTTCCCCAAAATCGAAATGATGAGTTTTTGGCGCTGTGTGCTTCAAAGTCATTTACGGTGACCAAAATTGGTGCCGTTGATTCATTCCTGAAGTCAATTGAATTAGCAGGGGCCTTTGGCGAAACTATTTCTCTAGACATTGCTGAACTGCGTGTAATCAGTGAAGAAACCCTTCCAAGGTTATTTGGATAGCTTCGTGAGGAATAGATGATTTTCTAGTGAATGGCCCAATTTCTATTTTGGATTTTGTAAAAAGATATTCTCTACTGCCCGAGGCTAAAATTGGAATCGCAGCTGGGCTGTCTGGGTTTGGTCAAATTGCAATGATTTTCATTCCTACAGGAACCATGGAAATAGGTTCTCTAGCAGACCTGATTCTTTGGCAGAGTCTTTCAGCCGGTTTTGGAATCTTCATAAGTGGCGTAATTGGTACCTTAGCTTTCTCAGTATTTGTTGCGGGTGATAATCAGCCGCAGGAAGCAAAATTTTCTACTATGCTGCTGAACATTTTCACAATAGTTTTCTTCCTTGCTGTTGCACTAACAATTATTTGTATTTTTGTATTTGACGTATCGGTAATTTTCTACGCCATGAGTCTTTTTGCTTCTTTGTTTTTATATCTTTTTGCAGCTATACAGCGCAGCTTCTATTCGGCCAGGGGTCATTGGGGCCCCTTGTCCGCGCAGTTTGCCTTAGATGGTGCACTTAGAACTACTGCGGTGATTTATGTAACCTGGAAATTTGAGGGTAGCGTTCTCGCCCTTATCGCCGTCAGCTTACTTTCGCAATTGATCTCTGTATTACTGGTTTCAATTTGGTCTCCTTGGTGGACTGGCATTAGCAAGCGAAAAATAGGCATTGCGAATTTTGTAAAGGAGCTCATGCCTTTAACTAGTACAACATTTGGCTCTCTACTCTTGACAACTTTTCCACCCGTTTTATTGGAATTGGCAGGGTCACCACTTTTGCTGGTCGCCTCCTTAGGGATACTTGTGGTCCTCGCGCGAATCCCAACCACGCTTATTTCTCCGGTTGTATTTCCGCAAATCAGACAGGTGTGTAAGCACTATTTAGATGGAGACGCTCGAGCCGGATTTCGCGTGGTTAATCAGACGAACATGAAGCTCGCGCTTGTTTCGGTAGTCACATTTGCGATTATGTGGCTATCGATTACATCAACACTAAGTATAAAAGCGCTCGATTCTCTGAGTAAAACTTTGCAGGGCAGTGGACTTGTCATGACAACACTTCTGGCAATTTTCGCTCTTCTACTAGTCTTAGAGAGTTTTGCGAATTCGTGTGTAAATGGACAGGGTAGATTTATAGAATCTGGAAAAATATATCTTTATTCTTCGGTGGCGTGGATTTCAATTCTGATAGTCACGATTTCAACGATAAGTGAATCGTTACTGACTACGCTATCGGCCTTAGTTTTTGGTGTTGCACTTGTCTTAGTTCAATTGATTAATCGACTGCGTCCTATCAACAGCAATAAAAGTGTTAGTTAGAGTTCTTTAAATAAGGCAGTCAAGTCGCTTCTTTCACCACTTGCAATGATCTTTCCGCTGGAAACTGCATCGATCCAGGTTAGTTTCTTGGTGAATAATTCCAGCCAGGTTTTTGCGCTCATTTCGACAACTGCCGGTGGTGTGCCACGACGATGAGTGGTGCCACCAAGAATCTGGACCGCGCGGTATGGCGGGACCCGCACTTCCACAGATCGGCCAGGATGCTCGGTGGCGAGCCAATCCAGTGAGGTTCGTGCGCCGCTGGCAACAAGTTCATCGTCTTGCAGATTGCCAAGGGCGATCGTGGCTGCCTTCATTGCATCGCCATGATTAACCCTTACCATGGTTCGATTATCTAGGAATCTTGCTCCGATATGATTTAGACGTGGCAAGTGAATGCTGACTCGTGAAGTTTTCGTAGTGGCTCATTATCTCTATCAGGATGTTTTAAGATCTGTGAAACTAAATATTTCCAAGTCACTAAAAGAGCGGCAGTGGTTGTCTTTGCATTTGGGTGAATGAAGCAGAAACGTTGTAAGTTGCTAACTTAGGCATCACTTTAAGCAATTTTTGCAGCTATTTTTCGCGTGATAACACAATTTCTCACCTACCGTATACCGCGATTTGGTAGAATTTGGTGGAGCGAAAGAGATAACTACATTCAAGCGTGGACGGGTGACATGAGATTTTTTGGCAAGTACGAGGTAACACCCGGAAAGATATCACCTAAAGCGAAGATTCTTCGCTATGTGAAACGTGTATTCCCAATTGTATGGTTATTGCAGTTAATTTCGAGCCTGGCGAGAAAATTTTCATCCGGAGTGCACCACATTCAGTTTTTGTTTGAGTGGGGTGTTGACAATCCTGAGTACTTTGACCACTTCATTGATCAACACTACGCCTGGAAAAAAACTAGGAATTCTCTGATGTGGGAGAGAGGGGTTTTTTCGAACTTAGCGATTCAGGCCATGACAAAAGAAGAAGGAAAGTTGCCTAGCGTTTTGGAGTTGTGCTGTGGTGATGGATTCATGACCTATCACTTTTACTCTTTACTGTCTGAAAAAGTTGTAGCAATAGATTTTGATGATTATGCAATAAGTAGAGCAAAGTCAAATTGTGGAGCGAAAAACATACAGTTTCTTGTGGGGGACATACGTCATGATATTCCGAATGCACAATTTGAGAATGTTATCTGGGATGCAGCAATTGAGCACTTTACTGAGCCAGAAATTATTAGTTTGATGTCAACAATCAAATCGAGACTTGTGCCAGGAGGAATCTTGAGCGGTTACACCATAAAGGAAAACCACGAAGGACACATGCACCTTCATCAGCATGAGTATGAGTTTCACGACAAGCAAGATCTCGCCAGATTTTTAGAGCCACACTTTAGAAATGTCCAAGTCATTGAGACAGTATTTCCAAACCGTACAAATCTCTACTTCTATGCGTCGGATGCACAGCTCCCATTAGATAGCCAAGTGTCACTAATTATTAGGGCTGAGCGCGAAGCGTAGTGGAAGCGAAGCAATAGGCGGGAAGCCTACTTAGGTGAAGGTTTTTATTAAGTATCAACAACTCGTTCGAGTCAGTGCGCTCGCCACTAGCAATGATTTTCCCACTGGAAACTGCATCGAGCCAGTTTAGTTCTTAGTGAATGATTCCAGCCAGATATGCGTACTCATATCGATAACTACTGGTGGGGTGACCCGACGATGTGTGGTGCTACCTAGGATCTGGACCGCGCGATATGGTTGGACTCGCAATCCAATTGCCACTAGTTCATCGTCTTGCAGATTGCCAAGGGCGGTCGTGGCTGTCTTGATTGCATCGCCACGAGTAACTTTTGCCATGCCTCGATTATCTAGGAATCTTGCTCCGCTAGAATTACTATGTGGCAGGCGATGGTCGACTCAATCATGAGTTGCTCCCAGGGGAAAAAGGTCCGCAGGATGCCTGCGGCGTATTTGGCGTCTGGGCACCCGGGGAAGAAGTAGCCAAACTCACGTTTTATGGCCTGTATGCATTGCAGCATCGCGGTCAAGAATCTGCAGGAATTGCTGTTAGTGATGGCTATAACATCACAGTCTTTAAGGATATGGGATTGGTTTCTCAAGTCTTTACTGAATCAGCATTGGAATCACTCGTTGGTTACATTGCAATAGGCCACACTCGCTACAGCACCACAGGATCTAGTTGCTGGGATAACGCTCAACCAACATTTCGGGCAACTGCAACGGGTCACTTGGCGCTTTCCCATAATGGCAACTTAACTAATACTCATGAACTTTCTTCGCGCTTGCGCGAAGTGCGGGAATCAGCGGGCGAACTTTATCCAGACTTTGGCAACGTTGCCACAACTGACACCGACATCTTGACTGCCCTGCTTGCTGCTCATCCAGATATGACTATGGAAGCAGCTGCGATGCTTGAGCTGCCTAAAGTTTCTGGCGCCTTCTCGCTGGTATTCATGGATGATCAAACTTTGTATGGCGCTCGCGATCCACAAGGAATTCGTCCATTAGTTCTTGGTCGATTAGATCGTGGCTGGGTCATTGCATCGGAGACAGCAGCACTAGATATTGTTGGCGCTACTTTTGTCCGCGAAATTGAGCCTGGCGAAATCGTGGCAATCGATGAACATGGTTTGCGCTCAAGCCGTTTTGCTGAGGCTGACCCAAAGGGTTGCTTATTTGAATTCGTTTACTTAGCCCGACCAGACACGACAATCAATGGAAATGCCGTGCATGGCGTTCGTGTTGAAGTTGGTCGTCGCCTTGCAAAAGAGTTCCCAGTGGACGCTGACATTGTTATTCCAGTTCCAGAGTCCGGCACTCCAGCAGCCGTTGGGTATGCCCAAGCAAGCGGTATTCCATTTGCGCAGGGATTTGTTAAGAACGCCTACGTTGGTCGCACTTTTATTCAGCCCAGTCAAACTATTCGTCAGCTCGGTATTCGCTTGAAACTTAATCCGCTTCGCGAGGTTATTGAAGGTAAGCGAATAGTTGTTGTTGATGATTCGATTGTTCGTGGCAACACTCAGCGAGCAATCGTGAAGATGCTGCGTGAAGTTGGGGCAAAGGAAGTGCACGTTCGTATATCTAGTCCGCCGGTGCAGTGGCCATGTTTTTACGGCATTGATTTCGCAACTCGCGCTGAGTTAATTGCTAACGGGCTAACAATCGACGAAATCCGCCAGTCAATTGGCGCTGATTCACTTTCGTTTATTTCTCTCGATGCTTTGATTGAATCCACCAATGTGGCAAAGGATCGATTATGTCGGGCGTGCTTTGATGGCGTGTATCCAGTTGAACTTCCAGATGAAGCTAAGCTCGGTAAGCACGTGCTCGAAGGCTTTGGCATCGCCCAAGACGGCATGACTGCAATAGACGAAGTGGTGCGCCGGCCTTGAGCAGCAAGCCAGGTGCGTCTGCTTCTTACGCCGATACTGGAGTTGATACCCAAGCAGGTGAGCGGGCTGTTGATTTGATGCGCGCTGCAATTGCTGGTGCAACCCGGCCAGAAGTTGTTGGCGACTTTGGCGGATTTGCTGGACTCTTTGATATCAGCGCGTTTAAGACAATGACCAAGCCACTGCTTGCCACTTCAACTGATGGTGTTGGTACCAAAATTGATGTAGCTCGTCGTATGGATGTTCACGACACTGTTGGTATTGATCTTGTCGCTATGGTAGTTGATGATTTGGTGGTTTGCGGCGCGCAGCCTTTGTTTATGACGGACTACATCGCTGTCGGCAAAGTCCACCCCGAACGAGTGGCAGCAATTGTTACCGGGATTGCCAAGGGTTGTGAGATTGCAGGGTGCGCCTTAGTCGGCGGGGAAACAGCTGAACATCCTGGACTGCTAGGCGTGGATGATTATGACATTGCCGGGGCTGGCACGGGCATTGTTGACGCCGTAAATTTGCTTGGACCGGATCGCGTAGTTGCGGGCGATGTAGCAATTGCGATTGGTTCAAGTGGGCTTCACTCGAATGGCTACTCACTTGCTCGTCACGTGGCTTTCAATATCGCAGGCCTTGATGTCCATGATCATGTTTTAGAATTTGGCCACACCCTTGGCGAGGAATTACTCGAGCCAACGAAGATTTATGCCAAAGACATTTTGAATCTAATAAGCGCGATCGAAGTCCACTCGATTTCTCACATCACGGGTGGCGGCATTGCAGCAAATGTTGCTCGAGTGCTGCCAAGTGATCTGGCATTAGAGATTGATCGTTCAACTTGGACGCCACAAGCAATTTTTAGCTGGCTGCAAGCCCGGGGTAACATCTCGCAAGCCGAAGCCGAAAAAACTTTTAACATGGGTGTTGGAATGTTGGTTTTTGTTCCAGCATCGATAGCGCAACTCGCGATCACGTCACTGCAAGCAAGTGGTCAAAGCGTCTGGATTTGTGGGCAAGTTCGTAAGCGCAGATCTGATGAGCAAGGCGATGCTAGAGCCAAAGGCGGAAATGGTGGCGCAGTTACTTTGTTTGGAAAATATTTTTCATGAAAAAAATTCTTTTTCTTGATTCGTATTACGAAGGCTTTATTGAGTACTTGAGTTCAGAAGCAAACACGAGTACCTTGGATGATTTCAGGGAACAAATTTTAGCCAAAAGATTTGGAACCGGAATTGTTTTCAGTGATGAGTTTGAGCGGTTGGGTTGGAAGACTGAGGTAGTAGTACCAAATTTTCGAGATATGCAAGTTGCATGGCGGCAACAAAACGATTTAGTAAAGCCAATCATGCAGGGTTGGAAATATGGCCCGCGCATAGCGCGCCTTCCCTTTGGCAATTTTTTTTCGACAAGAATTCCACATGTTCACCAAACTTTAATTGAACAAATTAGGCAAATGCAACCAGATATAGTGTTTGTTCAGGATTTGAATTTTTTGAATTCTGGCATGATAAAAAAAATTAAAAGAAATTCTGGGTTGGTTGTAGGTGAAATTGCCTCGACCTTGCCACCTCGCAGGTTACTCAATGGTTATGACTTGATTGTCTCTTCCTTAGATCCACTAGTTGATGAGATATCAAGCATGGGAATTGAAAGCAGATGGGTTCCACTTGGTTTCGATTTGAAAAACTGGAGTAATTTTGATCATGAATCAAACTCAAGAGAAATTGATGTCGTGTTTATTGGAAGTATTTCTAGTTATCAAAAATCAACGCTCCCACTTCTTGCAGCAATAGCTAGTAAGGTTGAAAACTTTTCAGTCTACGGACCTTCATCTACAAGAATCGCACTTGCCGATGCATCATTAAGCCACATCTACAAAGGAGAGCTATGGGGAAGTGAGATGTATCGAATTCTAGGTAGGTCAAAGATTTCGGTTAACCGGCATGCCGAGGTAGCACAGGGATTCCCTAATAATATGCGCATGTACGAATCTACCGGGATGGGCGCACTCTTGTTGACAGATGCAACAAAAAAACTCGATCGCTTGTTTGCTGAAAATGATGAAGTGCTAACTTATTCAAATCCAGATGAGGCCGCAGAAATGCTTCCAGAAATACTCAAAGATGTTGAGCGCCTTAAGTCCATCGCTATTAATGGACAGAGAAGGACGCATGCTGAACATACCTACGCTAATCGAGCGGAGAGACTGCAAGAAATTTTCAGTGAATTTGCGCCTTAGAGACCACACCACAAGAAAAGACTAAATTGTGTGGAAAGATTAAATTATGAGCGTTGCTTGCATAATTTGTTCCAGCGAGTGTAGCCGTTCGTTCATCGTCAAGATTCAAAATAAACGAAATGCCGATCTTTACAGTTGCACAAACTGTGGATTTTCCTTTTACCCAAATCAAGATTGGATAAAAGAGTCATTTTCTGAAGAACTCAATTCTTTGGATTTAGGTTCAGTTGGTCGAGTATTGCTCGCGAGTGATTTTCTAGGCGAATTTATTAGGTCAGAAAAGTTATCCGATGCCAACTTTCTTGATTATGGCGGTGGGTATGGATTACAAACTCGCATAATGCGGGACCGAGGATTTAACTTCAAGAACTTCGATCCACATACACAGCCACTGATTTCCAGATATTTCACTGGTGAACCATCTGGTCATTACAACCTTGTCTCACTTATCGAAGTGAGTTTGCACTTTGAAGATCCCATTTCAGAGTTTACGAAGCTTATGGAATTGGGGGATTACTTAGTGTTCACCTCTGTGGTTCCAGGTAAAGATTTTGGACCTGATTGGTGGTACATCACAGGTGAATCTGGACAGCACATTGCTTTTTACCCTTTGAGCTCACTCAAAGAGATTGCAAATCAATTGGGCGTGTTGTTTTCGTCAGACGGTAAACTGTTTCATGTTTTTCACAAGAAACCGCTGAGAATAAAAACAAGAGTCTTACTTCGTTCGCGCTATTTGATGTTTGCATTTGCAATTATTCGGTATGCTGCCATCTATTTCATGAAGGCGCTGGGGAGAAACAATTCCTTATTGCAGCAGGATCAAGAATTAGCAAAGAAAATTCTTAAGGATAAGACACAGGAATAATCGTAGGTATTGCTTCGCTTCTTAAGCACAAGCAGACCTCAGGCTTCTTCCGCCTCGTCGTCTTCATCCTCGTAATATTTTGCGTATGGGTCGTTATCAGCAGCTGAATCTTCAAAATTATCGTCAGATGCCACAAAAGATGATCCACCAAGTTCAGCTTGGAGCGCGCCTAAGTCGGTGTTAGGGCTGTTGTATTTCAGATCGCGAGCAACTTTAGTTTGCTTGGCTTTTGCACGGCCACGTCCCATGACTGCGCCTCCTTAACTACCTGGAGTAATTGGTTTTTGTTAGCCAAGGGGCATTTGGCAACTAGCCAAGACCTTGATAACTAGCCATGAGTCTATCTGAGGAAGTTTTAAGTCGTTCTGACGGGTTGTAAAGGGGCAAATCCAGGGTCTTTGCTGCCTGAAATTGTCGAAAGTAAACGTTTGCCAAACATTGTCCAAGAAGTGCTTTCTCGAGTGGCGAGGGGCTATTTTCTTTGATTTACTATGTAAACCCTGCATCCGAGAGAAAAATAGGTTTCCTAACGTGCCTCAATCCCAAGCCTTAATGACCCCAGCCGAAGTTGCGGCGCTTTTTAGGGTTGACCCTAAAACCGTCACTCGCTGGGCCGACTCTGGCAGGTTATCTGCAGTTCGCACTCTTGGTGGGCACCGCCGGTATTTGCAAAATGAAGTATCACAACTGCTGGCTGAAGGTTCTAGTTCGCCTAAGGCAGTAAAGCTTTAGTCGCTTTCGGGTCCATGGTTTAGTCCGGCAATTCATGCGCTACGAGACCCACTTTTATTTCTTAAATTCCCTAAGCGCAGGGAAATCGGCTTTGCCTGCAAGGGTAGGTTTCCCGTATGCTTTCATCTCGTGCCTTTTCCAAAAGGCATGTGCCCCCATCGTCTAGTGGCCTAGGACGCTGCCCTTTCACGGCGGTAACACGGGTTCGAATCCCGTTGGGGGTACGCAAGGA
>Ga0209768_10000346_pt1 | contig 31813 bp, 35 predicted proteins | sample LauGreSBDMM110SD_3_FD_187564 | JGI IMG/M metagenome (GOLD analysis project Ga0209768, IMG submission 187564) | Freshwater lake microbial communities from Lake Michigan, USA - Sp13.BD.MM110.SD (SPAdes) (version 2) | ecosystem: Environmental > Aquatic > Freshwater > Lake | place: Lake Michigan... | reverse complement strand
ATCGCGTGGGCGACCTCGGCTTGCGTCACCTGCTTCGGGATGCAGAGGTGGTGCTGCAGAAGCTCTGCGAGAGCCTGAGCGTCGGGAGTGTTGCGCCGCTGAGGAACTTCACTGAGCACGCTACGGCAACCTGGCGCCGCAGGCGCATCTCCATGGATGACGTCACCGATCTTTATGAAGGACTGCGTGTTGCCGTTGCCTCTACGATTACTGGCGAGGCAGCAGCCTTTGCGGACAGCGCGCTCACTGAAGGGATCGCCGTGCTGAAGTGGCATCGTCGACTCGGTGGCGATGAGCGCAAGCGCAACCGCATTCTTAAAGCCATCTACAAGGGAGCCTGAGATGACCATCAAGTGGGTGAAGAGCGATCCGCTCGTGATGAATGGCGAACCGTTCGTCTACGGCACGCGACTTACGGTGCGAAGGTTGCTTGAGTTGCGCGCAAGCGGCTACGACGCGCAGCGCTTGATGGGCGAGATGCCAGAGCTCCGTGTGGTGGGTATTGCGCGCGCGTATGAGTTCGCCGCGGAAAATCGCGAACACTACGCCGACTTCTTTGATGCGAACGGTCAGTTGCAGGGTCCCGGATTAACGCCCGCCGAAGCGGCGCTGGCGTAGGCGAGCGAAAAGAGGAGGCACGATGACAGAAGAGACTCTTGCAGCGCCGAGCGCCTTTGACGCGCAGAAGCGCGCCACCGAACTTGCAATCCTGGACGCACTGCGTTCCGTTGTTGATCCGGAGATCGGCATGAACGTGGTGGAGCTTGCGCTGATTCGCCAGGTGATCGTTGGCGAAACGGAATCCGAAGTGAAGATGATCCTGACAACGCCGTTCTGTCCGTATGCTGGCTCCATGCTGGCGCAGGTGAAAGAGGCGGCGGAGTCGGTACTTGAGCATTCTGTGAAGGTGACACTCCTCGCTGAGCGTTGGGATCCAAAAGACGCGGGACTCGCCTGGTGAGCAGCGACGGCGCAAACCAAGAGCTGAAGCTTCCGCCGAGCAAGGTCGCCACAGGGAAGGGCGATGAAGGGACGACCGGACTTCTTTTCGGCGGCAACCGCATCTCCAAAGATGACGTGCGCACCGAAGCGTACGGCACGGTGGATGAGGCAACAGCGGCGCTCGGCATGGCGCGCGCCGAACTGATCGGGCTGGGCGGCGCTGGGATTGCCGCACTCGATGAGACGATCCTCTCCATTCAGCGTGACCTTTTTGTTGTTGGCGCAGAGCTTGCTACAAACCCAGACGCATGGAGCCGGCTTGAAGAGGGCCGCACCAAGGTCTCGCCAAAGATGCTCGCGCGCATCAACGCGCTGCTCGCCACAACGGAGGCGGCGATCGTCTTTCCTAAAGATTTCGTTATCCCTGGTTCAAGCAAGGCCTCATCTGCGATTGAGCTTGCGCGCACGATCATTCGTCGCGCAGAGCGCTGGTGCGTCACCCTCGGACGCGAAGGCCTCCTGCCAGGGGAACATCTCCTCGCCTACATGAATCGTTTGGCCGATCTCCTCTGGCTCTTGGCACGCCAGGCGGAGACGCTTGAAGCCTCCGCCACCCGCTCCGTCTCCCAGACGCCCGTTCGCGAATAGCGCGCGCAGGCGGCAGTGGTGTCGTCAATCCGCTGGGGACTCGTTGGGACGAGTGACTTCGCACTCGAATGGATTGCGCCAGCACTCGCACGTGCGGAAGGTTCAACTCTCGCCGCAGTGATCAGCCGCGACCCATCGCGCGCCACAGCGGCCGCCGCGCGCGTTGGCGCAACCCACGCCTTTACCTCTATTGAGTCAGCTGATACCAACCTGATTGACGGCGTCGTGCTCGTCACGCCGAACAGTGCGCATGCGGCCGGCGCGATCGCAGCGCTCGGCCAGGGTCTCCATGTGATCGTGGAGAAGCCAACGGCACACTCCGTTGCTGAGTGTGAGCAGATGATCACCGCCGCTGAGGCGAGCGGCAGAATGCTCGCCGTGGCGCACTGCATGGAGTGGGCACCCCCCGTGGCTGCAGCGCGAGAGCTCCTTACGCGTGGCGCAATCGGCATCGTGCACAGCGCACGGATCGGCGCATCGTTCCTGGCTGAACCTGGTTCACTCCGCCGTGATGGTGTTGCGCCAGCTACGGGTAATGCGGCAGGCTTCGGTGCGCTGTACGACATGGGGGTGCATGCGATTGACACAATCACACGTCTGCTCGGACCCGTTGCACGCGTGCACAACGTGCGCACAGATTCAGGCGATGGCGATGCCGTTGCAGAGCTTGAACTGACGAGCGGCGTGAGCGTGCACCTATCGTCGCGCTGGAGTGCAGATGAGAACTACTTCAAGATCGTTGGTGATGGGGGCGTACTGCGAAGTAGCGAGTGGTGGGGGCGCGACTTCGCCGGCCATCTTGAGCTGGAGCGCAACGGTGTGACAGAAAAGATCGCACTGGAGCGGGCAAACGTCTACGACGCACAGTTCACGCACCTCTCGGCGTGCGCGCGGAGCGGAACGACGCCCGTCACCTCGTCGCGCCGCGGCGCGGAGAACATCCGCGTGATACAGGCAGTGGTTAGTGCAGCGCGCTAGGAGAAGTCCGCGTCACCAAAGATGTAGCGCACGCTTCCCTGTAGTCGCGTGTAACCAAGTCGCTCATAGAGCGCGTTCGCGCCAGTCAGTGAATCAGCGTCCACGCCGAGCATTGAGCCTTCAAACCCTTCGCGTCGCGCCTGTGAGAGGTGTCGCTGGATCAGGTGCGTTGCAAGTCCTTTGCCACGATGCGCACGGTGCACGCCGAGCGTTCCGAGCCAACGCATGTTGCCAAGCGTCTCCACGTCTTGTGGGAACTCCTCGCTGATCTGATACGCAACGGGCACTCCGTGCTCATCAATCACCGCCTCAGAAGCCGCCATGCGCACCGAACTTGCTTCAATGCGTTCACGCCACGTCACCTCTGTGAACGCTGCTGAGCCCCAATGGTCGGCGAAGCAGTGGTTGTGTAGCAGGCGCAGCTGTTCGGTGTCCACTGCTTCATACGGCACCACTCGCAGGCCGGCTGGTAGCGGAGACGCAACCACCTCTTCTGTATCCGCGAACGTGTGCACCATCTCTGCGAACCAGCGAATCGCTCGCGCACCTTCAGACTCACAGAGTCGGCGTGCACGTGCATCACCCTCAAAGTTCTGCACCTGCACCGTGCCGCGTGGATGGCCGTCCAAAATCTCTTCGGCGCGTGCCTTGGTCCAGCGAAGGAGCGCTCGTCCAATCCCACGCCCCTGATGCGCTGGGTGAACCCTGCCGAAGAGGAAGACGCGCGGCTTCTCTGGATTCGATACGTGGTTTGCAAAAGCAAAACCAATCGCAGTTCCGTCTGGCGCAGCGGCGATCAACGTGTCACGCGCCGCATCAACATCGCTGTGAGTGAGCTCTTCCATGATGTCGTCGACGGAGTCACGGATCGGATTCCCCACATGCGCCGCATCTGCATTGACAAGCTTTACGAGTGCGACCGCGTCAACTTCTGGTTGCACTGGGCGGAGCACCGCTCCTAGTGGGAGCAGCTCCTGAACTTTTTCTAGGAGTAACTCGTGAGACTTCATCGGCATAGGATAGGCTGAATCCCGATACTTCTTGTCGGATATTGGACTGGAGAAGCAGACAGATGGCGAGTGACGGAGAGCAGGGGACGCGTGGGCTGCACGGTACGGGCGCAGTGGCCTTCAGCACCCGTGGCGAATACGGCGTGCGCTTCATGGTGGCGCTTGCGCGCATGGATCACGGCGAGCCGGTCTCACTGACAGACATTGCAGAAGCGGAAGATCTTCCGCGTGCCTATCTAGAACAGATCGTTGGCAGCCTGCGAGACGCCGGCATGATTGATAGCGCGCGCGGCGCGCACGGTGGGTATCGACTCGCCCGTCCGGCGAATGAGGTGCGAATGGGTGATGTACTCCGCGCGCTCGAAGGGCCGATCGTCCCGATGACCTGCCTTGAAGGCGATGGCAGCGCCTGCAGCAAGATGGGCAACTGCTCCGTGGTGCAGCTCTGGGCACGCGTGCGTGACTCGGTCTCCGAGGCGCTCGACTCCTTCACCCTCGCCGATCTGGCAGTTCCTGGCGCACCGATTACACTGAAGCAGAAGTAGGAGGCCCCATGGCTGAAACATCAGCACACCTGGTGATCAAGGATCTGGTCGTTGCCCCAAAGTCCGAACTAGGGAAGCACATCCTTAATGGGGTCACGCTCACGATCAAGCCTGGCGAAGTCCACGCGATCATGGGTCCGAACGGCTCTGGGAAGACCACCCTCAGCTACGCGCTGATGGGACACCCGGGCTACGAGATCATCAGTGGCGAAGTCCACTGGAAGGGGCAGAACCTGCTCGACTTCTCGCCAGATCAGCGCTCGCGCCTCGGCCTCTTCTTGGCCTTCCAATATCCAACGGCGATCCCTGGACTCTCCGTGGCGAGCTTCCTGCGCACCGCAATGAACGCGCGCCGATCTGGCCTGGTGCGCGATCCAGAGTTTGATCCGTCGGACCCAGTCAAGGGCGGCATGACGATGGGCGAGTTCCGCAGGCTGGTCAAGGAGAAGTTGACGCAGTTGAAGATGGATGAAGCTTTTATGACGCGCTACGTCAATGACGGATTCTCTGGCGGTGAGAAGAAGCGTCTGGAAATGTTGCAGATGGCGCTGATGAAGCCAGAGATGGCGGTGCTTGATGAGACCGACTCTGGCCTTGACATTGACGCGCTACGCATCGTTGCAGAGGGCGTGAACACGATGCTCTCGCCAGAGCTCGGCGTGTTGGTGATCACGCACTACCAGCGACTCCTTGATTATCTGAAGCCGCAGTTTGTGCACGTCCTTGCGCGTGGTCGCATTGTGACCTCTGGTGGACCAGAGCTTGCACACCGACTTGAGAAGGAGGGCTACGCGCCGATCCTCGCCGAGAACGGCATCAACCCAACAGCAGATGAGGCGGCGGCACCGCCGGTGGCACCAGCCGGAGCATGACCGCCTGGCACACCCCAGCCGGGCAACTTGATCCAGCAAAGGTTCGCGCCGCATACCCAATCCTTGCAACGAAGCCTGGTGGCCAACCGCTGCACTACCTCGACTCTGCCGCAACGGCGCAGCGACCGAAGCGCGTGATCGACGCAGTTGCTGAGTTCTTGCTCACCGCAAATGCAAATCCGCATCGTGGCGCGTACACGCTCGGCTCCATGGCAACGGATGCGTATGAGGCGGCGCGCACGCGCACCGCAACATTCCTCGGCGTTCCCGCAACGGAGCTCGTGATGCTCGGCAGCGCCACGGAGGCGCTGAACCTTGTTGCACGTTCATGGGGTAAGGCCAACCTTTCGCGTGGCGATGTGGTGTTGGTGACGGAGGCAGAGCATCACGCCAATCTCATCCCGTGGCAGCAGGTGACGCGTGAAGTGGACGCGGACCTTGAGTTCATCCCTGTTGATGATGTGACTGGCGAGATCCTTTGGGATCGGCTTGACGGTCTGCTGAAGCTGCGCCCAAAGATCGTTGCAATTGGACACGTCTCCAATGTGCTCGGTTCTATTGCCCCACTCGCGCAGATCGCACCACAGATTCATTCAGTTGGTGGGCTCCTTGCTGTTGATGGATGCCAAGCAGTAGCAAATATGCCAGTGAACATCTTGGAGACTGGCGCTGATTTCTATGCGTTTAGCGCACATAAGATGGGTGGACTCTTCTCCGGCGGAGGACTCTGGGCGCGCGCAAACCTCCTTGAGGCGATGGCGCCGATTGAGACGGGCGGCGACATGATTCGCGAAGTGCGCCTGCGCGACGCAACATTTGCCGAAGGGACGCAACGCTTTGAGGCGGGGACGCCCGATGCATCTGGCACGGTGGCGCTCGCCGCCGCTTGCGAGTTCCTTGACGAACTCGGTCGCCAGCAGATCCACGACCACGAGGTGCGCATGCTTGAGCGCGTGCTGCGCGAACTTCCAGAGGCCCTTCCAGATGCGCGCATCCTTGGGCCAAAGAGTGCGAAGGATCGCGCAGGTTTGGTGAGCTTCTCGAGCGACCTGGTGCACGCGCACGATCTCGCCACCATCCTGGATCGCCGCGGCGTGGCAATTCGCGCTGGACACCACTGCGCCATGCCGCTTCATGAGCAGCTGGAGCTCTCCGCTTCGGCGAGGGTGAGCGTGGCGCCGTACACCACCGACGAAGACCTCGATGCCCTCTTTGAGGGGCTGCGCGATGCGCGGAAGATCTTCGAGCGATAGGAGCGGCTGCTGATGGGTGGCGTTGACGATCTTTATAGAGAGCAGATCCTTGAGCATCACCGTACGCCGCATAACTTTGGCGCGCTGGAGCAGCCGAGCGTCAGCACTGATGGTCGCAATCCGAGCTGCGGTGATCTGATCACGATGCAGCTGAAGTTAGATGACGCTGGGGTCATCACCGACGTTGCCTTCTCTGGTCGCGGCTGCGCCATCTCGCAGGCCTCCGCCTCCCTCCTCACGGATGAGCTGCGCGGCAAGCGCGCCGATGAGATCACCGAACTCGGGACCCCCTACGTGACGGAGCTGCTCGGCATTGAGGTGGGCCCAGCACGGATCCACTGCGCCCTGCTTGGCCTGGAGACCACACAGAAGGCAATTGCAACCTGGCGCAACAAGTCATGACGCTCCGCCTCGGGTAGAGTTACAGCATGAGTGCAGCAGAACTGATCGCGTCCGTAGCCGGGGAGCCGTCCATCTGTCGACGGCCGTCGTCTCCCGCCCCGCGACTTCTCGCGCGCTAAGCACCTCGCAGAAGTCTCCCGGGTGGTAGGGACGCCGGCTGCGTCCCAACACATGGCCCTACGGCCATCCACCGCGAACTTCAACGATTGATGAGGTGAACCAGATGTCCCAGATGACCGACTCACGAGGATTCCGCACCGGCGCCGCGATTAGCGTGCTGCTCCTTGGCGTTGCGGCACTGCTCCACGTCAACGAGCCAACAGGGAGCGCATCTGCGCTTCTTGTCGCAGCGATCGCCGCCGCAATGCTCCTTAGCGCCGCCACCGGGTTGCGCGTCAGCCTGCTCGGCCTACCGTTTCGCATCCTTCGCGAACGCGGCGTGATCGGCGCACCTGCACCGAAGGACCTTCAGCCTGTACCAGGACTTCGCCTCGCGCAGGTGATGGGGGGCACGATGCTTCTCCTCGGCGTACTTGCCGATACTGCGTTCGCCGCGGATCTCGTTGCGCTTGCACTCGTGGTGACTGTTGCTACGCTGCAGTCGTTCCTGGCGATCACAGGGATCTGCGTGGCGTGCAAACTTTATGGTGTGGTGGTCTGGTTCCAGAACCGCAGTCTTCCGCACGGTGCAACGAAGATTGCACCGCAGAAGATTCGCATGACGAAGGGGAGTGGGCGCTAATGACAACGAAGCTCTTCACCGAGGTGGATGCGAAGGCGGCGCAACAGCTGCTCAACTCACCAACGCCACCACTTCTGATTGATGTTCGCGAGCAGAACGAGTGGGACGCTGGGTATCTCCAGGGGGCAACGCATGCACCGAAGGGGATGATCAGTTTCACCATCCCAAACATTGCGCCAGAGAAGAGCGCGCCGATCCTGCTCTACTGCGCGGGTGGCGTGCGTTCCGCTGCCGCGGCAGAGACGCTTGCTGGGCTCGGCTATACCAACCTGACGTCAATGGCGGGCGGGATCAACGGTTGGAGCGCCGCCGGCCTCCCTGTTGTTGAGACGACTTCGCTGACGCCAGAGCAGAAGTCGCGCTACTCGCGTCACCTCCTTCTCCCTGGCGTTGGTGCTGACGGTCAGACAAAGCTGCTGAATGCACGCGTGCTGATGGTTGGCGCAGGAGGACTCGGCGCGCCGGCGGCGCTCTATCTTGCGGCGGCTGGCGTTGGCACGTTGCGCATCATTGACTTCGATTCTGTAGAAGCCTCCAACCTGCAGCGTCAGGTGATCCACACCACCGATCGCGTCGGCATGTTGAAGGTGGAGTCTGCGGCGGTGCAGATTCGCGCACTCAATCCAGACGTTGTGGTGGAACCGATCAACGACATGCTCACCACCGAGAACGTTGCATCGCTGTTGGATGGCGTGGATCTTGTGATCGACGGTACCGACACCTTTGAGGCGCGTTACGCGCTGAACGATGCGGCGGTGAAGCTCGGCATCCCTGTGGTGCATGCAGGCGTCTTCCGCTTTGAGGGGCAGCTCACCGTGCTCGCGCCAGGGCGTGGCCCCTGCTATCGCTGCCTCCATCCAACACCGCCACCAGCAGAGATGGCGCCGAGCTGCGGCGTTGCTGGCGTGCTTGGCGTTCTTCCGGGCGTGATCGGCGTGCTGCAGGCAACCGAAGCGCTCAAGATGTTGCTCGGCATTGGCGAGCCGCTGATCGGCCGCCTCCTCCTCTGGGATGCGCTTGAGGGAACCTTTACGGAGCTCACAGTGAAACGAGACCCGCACTGCGTTGCATGCGGCGACGGCACAGCGAAAGGGGGAGCAGCATGAGCATCAGCGTCAGGATTCCACCAGTACTCAGGACTCAGACCGGCGGGGCCAAGATTGTCAGCGTTGATGGCGCATCGCTCGGCGCGGTGCTCACCGCCCTGACTGCGGCGCACCCAGATCTGCGCGAGCAAATCTTCGAAGCGGACGGCACGCTGCGCCGCTGGGTGAACGTCTACGTTGATGGCGCCGATGTGCGCCATCTTGCAGGACTTGAAACGCCAACAAAGGACGGGATTGAAGTGGTGATCCTTCCAGCGATGGCGGGCGGTGCACCCTCGTTGTTTAGGCTGCGCTAGTGCGCTACGAACAGATCGGGGAGGTGATCGGCGGCACGCCGCTCATTCGCGTTGACGCACTCCTCCCTGAGGCGGCGCGCGCGAAGGGGATCCACCTCTTCGCCAAAGTGGAACTCCTTGGGCCAACCGGCTCCATTAAGGACCGCACCGCGAAGGCGTTGATTGACGACCTCCTCTTCAAGGGGCTGCTCACACCTGGGAAGGAGCTCCTCGAGCCAACGAGCGGCAACACTGGCGCCGCACTCGCCGTGCACGCCGCCGCACGCAGCATCCCGCTCACGCTGGTGATGCCAGCAAACGTCACCGAAGAGCGCCGCGCCTTCGTGCGCGCGCTCGGCGCCACGATCATCGACTCCCCAGCCGATCAAGGTTCAAACGGCGCCGTTGCGCTGGCGCGCGCCCTGGCAAAGGGAGATACCAAGTACGTCATGCCAGATCAGTACGCAAATCAGGCAAATCCAAAGGTCCACGAGGTGACCACCGCGCCAGAGATCCTCACCGATCTTCCCGAGGTGGATGTTGTTGTTGCTGGACTCGGCACTGGCGGCACCGCCACGGGCCTTGCGCGCTACTTCGCGCGCGAGAAGCCGAGCGTCAAGATTTGGGCCGCCGAACCGATGCCGGGTGAGAAGGTGACCGGACTTCGATCGCTTGAAGACGGCTTTACGCCTGAGGTGATGGAGACCGAGCTGCTCGCCGGACGTGTGCTGGTGAACAGCCGCGACTCAATCATTGCGGCGCGCGCACTTGCGCGCAGTAGCGGCATTCTTGCCGGTCCATCAACTGGCGCAACACTCGCCGTTGCGATGCGTGTTGCGCGCGACGCAGCACCAAACAGCAACATCGTCTTTATCGCCTGTGATGCTGGATGGAAATACTTCTCTGCTGGACTCGGCGATGGAAACCTTGACGAGATGGAGGACGCGCTCGAGGGCGACGTCTTCTGGTGGTAGCGCGGCGGCTATGAGCATCCAGCAGTGAGCGTCGCTGATCGCCCAACGCGCGTCTCGCTGCCGCACGAGATCATAACTGCCATGCGTGCATACGCGCGCGCCGAAGCGCCACGCGAGGCGTGCGGCATCATCATCGGCAGTGCACCTGCTGCATCGGGTGGCGTGCCACTCCGCTGGATCCCAACAACCAATGTGCTCGCCTCATCAACGCTCTACGAGATTGACTCTGCGCAACTGTTGCGCATCAGCATTGACGCCGATGACGCAGGTGAATTCATCTGGGGGATCGTTCACTCCCACGTCGCCTCACCCGCCGTCCCCTCCATCACCGACACCAGCGTGGCCGGCTACCCGGACGCGCTTTATCTCCTCGTCTCCCTCTCGCCGAGCCAGGTGGCGCCAGACGGCGAACCCGGCATCCGCGCCTGGTGGATCGTTGATCGCAGCGCGACTGAGGTGAGACTGCACCTTCAGAGATGAGCGGTTCGGGGGTAGAATCAGCTCAGAACCCTCAAGTGAATCGCGCGGAAGAGTTCGTGGGGTGATCGGGTCACACTGATCGCAGCTACGGCGCCGACGGAGCAACGGTCCGGAACCTCTCAGGCAGATGGACCGCGCGGGGATGGGGACGCTGGAGAGCGTTGAGTGGAGTGATCCACGCAGCGCGCCGACGGAGGAACTTGCGAACGCTTGTTGCGTCGCAGGGATGCTCTCAGGCAGAAGGACAGCGGGGCACCGAGGGGGTGCCGTCATGTCCGGATCGCAGCGAACACACAACTTTGCTGATCGCCACATCGGCCCCGACGCGTCTGATGCCTCCGAGATGCTGCGCGTCATTGGACGCGACTCACTCAGCGCGTTGATCCACGACACCGTGCCAGAGAGCATCCTTCGTGCTGAACCACTCAACGTTCCATCCGCGCGAACCGAAGCAGAGGTCGCGGCAGCGCTGCGTGAGATGGCAGCACGCAACACGCCGCTAAAGAGCTTCATTGGCGCGGGCTATCACAACACGATTACGCCGCCAGTCATCAAGCGCAACATCTTGGAGAATCCCGCCTGGTATACCGCCTACACGCCGTACCAGCCAGAGATCGCACAGGGTCGACTTGAGGCGCTGATCAACTTCCAGACCGCCATCTGTGATCTCACTGGGATGGAGATCGCGAACGCGTCGCTACTTGACGAAGCCACGGCTGCAGCAGAGGCGGTGACGCTCGCACATGCGGTGAGTAGCGTTGCTGACGGCAACCTGGTGCTCATTGATGCAGATACGCACCCGCAGACGATTGATGTGCTGAAGACGCGCGCTGAGCCGCTCGACATCACCCTCGTGATTGCGCCCGTTGCGGAACTTCTCAAGCGCGCCGCGTCGCCAGCGAGTGGCGAGCGACCGTTTGCGCTGCTCATCTCAAACCCAGGAAGTAGCGGTGCAGCGCGTTCGATTCGTGCAGATGTTGAGGCGGCGCATGCAGTGAAGCTGCTCGTGATCGTTGCCACCGATCCGCTCGCCGCCGTGCTCATGGAGAGCGCAGGCGCACAAGGGGCGGACGTGGTGATCGGGAGCAGCCAGCGCTTCGGCGTACCAATGGGGAACGGCGGCCCGCACGCCGCCTTCATGGCCACGCGCGACGCCTTCAAGCGTTCGCTTCCAGGCCGACTCGTTGGCGTCTCCGTAGATGCAGACGGAAACCCCGCCTACCGCCTCACGCTGCAGACGCGCGAACAGCACATTCGTCGCGAGAAGGCGACCTCCAACATCTGCACCGCGCAGGTGCTGCTCGCAGTGATCGCCAGCATGTATGCCGCCTGGCACGGCCCAGATGGTCTGCGCGCAATCGCCGAACGCGTGCATGCGCGCGCCGCAACGCTCGCCGCAGGAGCGCGGAGCGTGTCGGGACTGACGCTGCGACATGAGCACTTCTTTGATGCGATCGCGATTGAGACGGGCAGCGCCGCTCGCGCTGATGAGTTGTTCAACGCTGCGGCGAGCGCCGGCTACGAGTTGCGACGACTTGACCCAACAAGGATCGGGCTTGCCTGTGACGAACTCACCTCGGACGCGGACGTTGCGGCGCTCCTGAAGGCCCTCGGCGCGTCAGGCTCGCCAGCTGGCGCTGCGGTTGATTCGCTCCCCGCTGCGCTGCGACGCAGCGACGAGATCCTGACGCACCCGGTCTTCACGCTGCACCGCTCTGAGAGTGAGATGCTCCGCTACATCTTCCGACTCGCGGAGAAGGATGTGAGCCTCACGCGCTCCATGATGCCGCTTGGTAGTTGCACGATGAAGTTGAACGCCACCACGGAGATGGAGGCGATCGGGCATCCAGGGTTTGCCAACGTGCACCCCTTCTCTGATCCAGCGCGGCTCGCTGGGTACGCGCAGCTGACAAGCGACCTTGAGACGTGGCTCGCGGAGATCACGGGCTTTGCAGCGGTGAGCCTACAGCCGAACGCGGGCTCGCAAGGCGAGTACGCAGGCCTCCTCGCGATTCGTCGCTGGCACCGCTCGCGCGGCGAGACCTCGCGAACTGTCTGCCTCATCCCGAGCAGTGCGCACGGGACGAACCCCGCAAGCGCTGTGATGGCCGGATTCCGCGTGGTGGTGGTTGGTTGCGACGATCACGGCAACGTGGATATGAGCGACTTGAAGGTGAAGATTGCGGAACACGCCGCATCACTCGGCGCGCTGATGGTGACCTACCCGAGCACACACGGCGTCTTTGAAGAGTCGATTCGCGAGATCTGCGACGCGGTGCACGCGGCCGGCGGTCTTGTCTACATGGATGGCGCCAACATGAACGCGCAGGTTGGCCTCTCGCAGCCGGGCGCATTCGGCGCCGATGTCTGTCATCTCAACTTGCACAAGACCTTCGCCATCCCGCACGGCGGCGGCGGACCGGGGATGGGGCCGATTGGCGTGGTGAAGCACCTCGCGCCGTTCCTTCCGGGTCGTGCGCTCGGCGAGGAGGGACGCGTCTCGTCCGCACCATACGGTAGCGCGAGCATCCTGCCGATCAGCTGGGCGTACATTGCGGCACTCGGTGCAGAGGGGATTCGTTCGGCAACAGAGGTCGCCATCCTCAACGCGAACTACATGGCTGCGCGACTCCGCAGTGACTTCCCAATCCTTTACACCGGTCGCACGGGAACGGTGGCGCACGAGTGCATCTTGGATGTGCGCGGGATCACGGAAGAGAGTGGCGTTACGGTGGAGGATATTGCGAAGCGACTGATGGACTTCGGCTTCCACGCACCAACCATGAGCTGGCCAGTCGCAGGAACGCTAATGCTTGAGCCAACTGAATCTGAATCAAAGGCGGAGCTCGATCGCTATGTTGATGCGCTCCGTGAGATTCGCGAAGAGATTCGTGAGATTGCTGCGGGGAAGACACCAGTCGAGCAGAGCGCGCTGCGCAACGCGCCGCACACGGCGAGTGATCTGCTGCGAAGCGACTGGGCGCGTCCGTATTCGCGCGAGCAGGGAGCCTTCCCACTCCCATGGGTGAAGGCGCGAAAGTACTGGCCGCCCGTGCGTCGCATTGACAACGTCCATGGCGATCGCAATGTGGTCTGTGCCTGCCTCCCTGTGGAGGCCTATGCGGTGGCTGCTGGCGAGACGGCGCTCTTCACAGCAACGAGCTAGATCCTACCGAGGCGAACAGGACGGCCACGCAGAGGGCCTGCGCGCTAGGCTGCACCCATGAGTGAACGAGGCACGAGCGTCTGGCTAGCGGGGGTCCGCACGCTCCTTGATCAACTCGAGGCAACCCAGGGAGCGGCGATTGAGTCGCTCGCGATCGCTGGCTGCGGCGCCATTACCGCTGGCGGCATCATTCACGTTGGCGGGACCGGCCACTCGGCGATCATTCCGCTTGAGGCGTTCCATCGTGCTGGCGGGCTCGCCGCGATGAACCCACTCTGGGATGCCGCAACCCTTCCGCCAACTGGCGCGCCACAGGCAACGCAACTTGAGCGCGACCCTGCGCGCGGCCGCGCTGCCGTGAACGAGGCGGGGATCAAGCCAGGCGAACTCCTCATTGTGGTGAGCCAGTCTGGAATTAATGGCGCACCAGTGGAGACGGCGATCGCTGGCGCAGAGGCGGGCGCTGTTGTTGGTGCGTTTGTCAGCCTGCCGCACTCCAGCGGTCTGACAAGCCGTCACCCGTCAGGGAAGACGCTCGCTGAAGTTGTGAGCATCGTTATTGATACGGGCGTGCCGCGCGGCGACGCACTGCTGCCGCGACCGGATGGCAGCAGCGCACTCGCGGCGAGCACGATGCTCTTCACTGCCGCCTGGTACCTCTTCCTTGAACGACTCCTTGCACGACTCGACGAAGCTGGCGTGGAGACGCCGATCTGGAAGTCATCAAACGCGCCAGGTGGCGACGACTGGAACGCGCGCTACTTTGCGCGCTATGCCGACCGTATCGCTGGCCTGCGAGGAGAGGGCTAATGGCGAGCGCTTCGGTTGCAGCGCGCGGCATTCGCGGCGCGGCGTTGATCAACGGAAAGATCCTTGATGATGCGATTATTGGCATTGACCCCACAGGGGTCGGTAAGATCGTCTCCGTTGCACGGGCACGGAACGGCACAGCACTTGCAGCACGCGCCAGGCGTGTCACGGGGCTGATCATCCCTGGCTACGTTGACATTCACCTCCATGGCGCGGGCGGGCACGATGTCCTTGGGCCTGGCGGCGCACATGAGCTGTTGATGTCGTCGCGCGGCGTGCGTAATCCAGAGCGTGACATTGTTGCCTCGCTGCGTGCACTTGCTACAGAGACGGCAAAGCACGGCTACGCAGCGATCCTCCCAGCATCGGTAAGCCTGCCAGTTGACAGTCTCCGCCTCTGGGTGCGTGCGGTGCGCGTTGCGCGCGATGAGCAGAGTGCAGAGTTGCAGCGCGGCCGCGCGCGCGACGAAGCGATCATCCTCGGCGCAAATTCTGAAGGTCCGGCGATCAACCATTCGCGCAAAGGGGCGCATGACCCGATGGTGCTCATTGGTGGAACTGAGTTCCTTCGCGCGCTCGAGGATCGACCCGAGGACTGGTCGTCGCTGCGCCTTGTCACCGTTGCCCCTGAGCTGAAGGGAGCAGAAGATCTGATTCGCTACCTCGCCAAGCGGAAGATCGTTGTATCCGTTGGCCACAGTAGTGCAACGTATGAACAGGCTGACGCAGCATGGGCGGCGGGGGCAACGAGTACAACGCATCTCTGCAACGGGATGGACCCGTTCCATCACCGCACACCTGGTCTCGTTGGCGCAACGTTGGCGCACCGCAGTGCACGCGCCGAGATGATCTGTGACGGTGTGCACGTCAATCTACGCGTTGTCAAACTCTTCGCCGAGATCCTTGGAAACCGGCTCATCGTTGTCTCCGATGCCTGCCCCGCTGCGGGGATGGGCGACGGCGACTTCATGCTTGGCAGCATGCCAGCACGTGTGCGTGGCGCAGAGGTAACGCTGCGTGACGGGACACTCGCTGGAGCCGTCTCACTCATTGATGTTGGTGTGGCGAATCTGATTGGTGCTGGGATCCCGCTGGCGGCCGCTGTAACCGCGGGGACGAAGACGCCAGCAGACCTGCTGCGCACACCAGAACTCGGACGTATTGCGGTTGGTGCCGCTGCGCGACTCAGCGCAGTGGACCCAACGACAGGAGCGCTACTCGGTCGCCTCTCGTTTTAAGGTTCGGTCCCACCAGTTCTTCCCGAGTGCGATCAGCGCACCGATGCCGAACTTGAAGAGAAGGTCCGCCTCAATGATCTGCAGCATCAGCGCCGCGTCGTAGCCTGGCTCACCGGCGAAGGCGACTACGGTGAAGGTGATCGAGTCGAGCGGAACACTCACCGCATTGCTGGAGAAGACGCGCATCAGCCATGAGCGCTGCCGAAGTCGGTGGTAGATCTCCGTATCCACCCCTTCGGAGAGGAGGATGGCGCCGAACGAGGCGATCAGGAAGCGGCTCGGCGTTCCGATGATCGCCGCCACGATCACGTTGACCACGGCGGCCACGGCGATCATCAGGAAGATCGGCGTGCGGCCGAGCCCAGCTCGTGCGCTGGTCTGATGGGCGATGTCGCGCAGCGTGAAGGTGAGGCCGAAGGTGAGTGTGCCGGCGGAGAGCATGCCGAGCGGCCCGAGGTTGATGAAGATCGGGATGAGCAGATTACTCACCGCCACAGCAACGGTATAGAGCGCTGCAGTCACGCTCAGCCAGAAGAGATGCTGACGTTTCATCAATTCACCCTAGTACATCACCGTGCGCGTCAGGTGATGTGGATGGTGCGTTGCGTGATAACTCTTCCAGAGTCGGTAGTCCACCTGTGGGCTGATCAGCTGTAGTGCATCTGGGCGCAGCGCATTAACCTCATCGGTGAGTCGAGCCACCGCATAGATAGAGAGCGCGCGCAACTCAATCTCTTCTTCTGAATCGCGCGGAATCTCTACGCCGTGATCAATCGCCTCGGCTAGTGCAGGAGTAAAGGTAGCGATCCCCATCACGCGTAGCGCAACAGGGACGATGTAGTCGGCGAAGGCTGTTGCGCGCCACGGATCGCGCAGCGTCTTCTTCCCAACGCGCGCGAGAGAGAGGTGAAGTGACCAGAGTCCCAGCTGCGCCAACTTCGCGATCTTGACCTCGTGTCCGCGCCAGATGCTGACGTCGTTGAATCGTGGGAACTCCACGGAGAGTCGCTCTAAGAGTCCTTCGCCATCTGCATAGAGCGCAGGGGTGCACGATGCCACCCAGTTGTGCCAGGCGCCCTGGTAGCGATCCACGAGTACTGCGCCGACTTGATTCAAGATCTGCGCACGCTCTGCGAGCATCGGCATTTCAATGTTCCCCTTGAACATGCGTGCGAGATCATCACGTGTTGCGCGTGCCGCCCACTCGCCGGTGAGGAGCGGTTCGCCAGCGCTGATGGCACGGTGCATGCAGGCGACCATCGCTTCACTGTCGAAGTAGGTCACGCCGCGGTACTCCGTCTCGAACTTCACGGATGTGGTGAAGTCGGTGAAGGCGAAGTTCAGCGTGTTGACGAGCATGGTGAGATTCGTGATGCGGTCTGGATCCGGACCAACATCGAACGGACCAGCCGAGCCGCCACCGATCGGCGCGAACTCCTCATACGCCATCCAGGCGGCCACGCGGCGGATCGCCTCCTCAGAGATTCGGACGTGCTGGCTCGCCTCAACGACAGGCAGAACGGACTGAAGGACCGGGCTCTCCCAGAGCTGACTCTCGTGCATTGACTCGCCCTCCAACTTGTACCGCGACGCGCCGTGCAGAGAGGGCGCGGAGGCGGCATCATCATCGCAGACCCGCCGCAGATGCGGCGTGCGGCCCACAGAGGAGTGAGAGCGGAAGATGAGCGAAGCACGCATTCTTGTGGTGGGGAGCACCATGATGGATCTGATCGCCTACGCGCAGCGCCTCCCAGAAGTCGGCGAGACGCTTGTTGGCGACCGATTCCAGATGGGCTTTGGCGGCAAGGGTGCAAACCAAGCGGTGATGGCGGCGCGATTCGGCGTGCCAGTCGCCATGGTCAACGCAGTGGGGAACGACGCGTATGGCGCGGCGCACATGGAGAATTTCGTCAAGGAGAAGATTGATACTACCTGGATGCGCACCGTTGATGAGAGCAGCGGCGTCGCACCAATTTGGGTTGACGCCAAGGGGAAGAATCGCATCATCATCATCCCTGGCGCGAACAACAGCACCGACCCAGCGATCGCCGAGGCCGCGGTACGCGAGTTCAAGCCACGCATCGTGGTTGGTGAGCTTGAGATTCCTCAGCACGTGACGCTCGCCGCATTCCGCGCTGCGCGCGCCGCCGGAATTACCACATTGCTGAACCCAGCCCCCGCTGCGGTCCTTAAGCCTGAACTCCTTGCCGCAACAGATTGGCTTGCACCAAATGAGACTGAGTTCGCCACGATCTTCGGTGGCGAGCCGCGCGGTGATGGTGCGAACGCGCGGATCAAGGCGGCGGCGGCAAAGTCCGGAGCGAAGCTCATTGTCACGCTCGGCTCTGCTGGAGCGGTGATCGCCATCCCAGGTGAAGAGCTGCTTAGCATTCCGGCGCCTGAGGCGAAAGTTGTGGACACCACAGGAGCGGGCGACGCCTTCCTCGGCGCGTTCGCCTTCGGCCTGGCGAGCGGGCTCACCCCAGTTGAGGCGGCAAAACTCTCTGTCGCCTGCGCCTCAAAGAGCGTGGAGCGCCTCGGGACGCAGAGCAGCTACCTGAGTCGAGAGGATGCGGCGGCACTCGCCGCGCCATACTTGGCGAAAGGGGGTGCCTGATGGCAGCAACTGAGAAGGACGGTCGGAAGCATCACATCGGCCTGAAGCAGGGCGATGTTGGTCGCTACGCGCTCCTCCCTGGCGACCCTGGTCGCGTGGAGGTGATTGCGAGCCGCTTCGACAACCCGCGCTTGGTGATGCAGCGACGCGAATACACCACCTGGGTTGGTGAGATTGACGGTGTACCCGTTGCCTGCACATCAACCGGGATCGGTTGCCCATCTACGGCGATCGCCGTTGAGGAGCTGCACGACATTGGCGTTGATACCTTCATTCGCGTTGGCACCTCTGGCTCCATGCAACCGCAGATCAAGCCGGGCTCACTCGGCGTCATCAGTGGTGCGATTCGCGACGAAGGGACGAGCCGCCACTACCTTCCCATTGAATTCCCCGCCGTTGCAGATCTTGATGTGACGATCGCGCTGCGCGAGGCGGCGCAGGCGAGCGGCTTCCCTTCATATGTTGGCGTGGCGCAATCAAAGGATTCGTTCTACGGACAGCACGCACCAGAGCGCATGCCGATTGCGGATGACCTGAAGCGACGCTGGAAGGCGTGGATGGCGGGGGGCGCGATCTGCTCAGAGATGGAGGCGGCAACGCTCTTCATCGTTGCCGCAACGCTCGGCGCTCGCGCCGGCGGCACCATGCTGATCCTTGGTAATCCTGAGCAGCGCCCCATGACCGAAGCGGAAGAGGCTGCGTGTGACGTCAATCGCGTCATTGATGCAGGCGTTGATGGGCTGCGTCGGCTGATCGCAGCGGATCGTGCCAACGGGCGACTTTCCCGCTGATCGCTATCCTGAGGGCATGAGCAGCATTCGACACCACGCGATCACCCTGATCCCTGGCGACGGCGTTGGCCCCGAAGTCGCCCTCGCCACACAGCGCATCCTTGATGCCGCAGCGGCGCGCGCCGGAGTGGCCTTCGACTGGGAGGAGGCGGAGGCTGGCGCATCCGTCTTCTTGAAGGGCGACCAGACTGGCGTCCCACAGGCAACGCGCGACAGCATTGACCGAACCCGCGTTGCACTGAAAGGCCCGCTCGAGACACCCGTTGGATTCGGGGAGAAGAGCGCCAACGTCACGCTGCGCAAGCTCTTTGAGACATACGCCAACGTGCGCCCAGCGCGCGAACTCCCTGGCATCCCATCTCGCTACAAGGGTGAAGGCGTCGACATGATCATCGTGCGGGAAAACATTGAAGATCTTTACGGCGGCATTGAACACCTTCAGGGACACGATGTTGCGCAGGCGCTGAAGATCATTACGCGGAAGGGCTCAGAGAAGGTGATTCGTTTCGCCTATGAGATGGCACTTCGCGAAGGGCGCAAGAAGGTCACGACCGCAAGTAAGGCGAATATCTTGAAGCTCACTGAAGGGCTGTTCAAGAACATCGGCGAGCAGCTCGCCGCAGAGTACGCGCCGATTCAGGCGAACCACCTGATCATTGACAACGTTGCGCACCAGATGGTGAAAGATCCAGCGCAGTTTGATGTGATTGTGGCCACCAACCTGCACGGCGATATCATCAGCGACCTTGCCTCAGGTTTGATTGGCGGACTCGGCTTCGCATCAAGCGCCAACTACGGCGACGGCGTGGCGATCTTTGAAGCGGTGCACGGCTCCGCGCCGAAGTACGCGGGGAAGAACGTCATCAATCCAACCGCGCTCGTCCTTTCGGCGGCGATGATGCTTCGCCACATCGGTGAACTCGATCTTGCTGACCAGGTGGAGGATGCCGTCCTGACAACGCTGGAAGAGGGGAAGGCCCTCCCGCAAGATGTGGTGCGCCAGAAGGGCGGCGATGTTGAGGCGGCGGTGAGCACGACTGGATTCACGGATGCCGTGATTGAAAACCTTGGCCGAAAGCCAACGAGCGTCCCCGCCGCTGCGAGCCGACCACGTCCAACGGCGCCAAACCCACACAAGCGTTGGCCTGATGGTGAGGCACGCCGCGCCGAGGTTGGGCCAGCAACGGTGATCGGCGTTGATATCTTCGCCGAGACACTGATGTCGCCGGCGGAGTTTGGCACCAAGCTTGCTGCACTCGCCGGTCCCGAATTTGAACTGCGCATCGTCTCGGCGCGCGGCACTGTCGTCTGGCCAAAGATGTCGCCAGCCTTTGATCACCCTGGCTTCTTCCGCTCGCGCTTCGTGGCCCGGGATAAGTCGAAGGTCGTGACAGATGAGGCGCTCTTTGCGCTCATTGCGCGCGTTACAGGCGTGGCCACATGGTTCCACCTTGAGAAGCTCCGCTCCTGGAACGGCGAAGAGGGTTTCACCCGCGCGCAGGGCGAGTAGCCCACCACCTACGGCAGGATTGATGTGGCAGGACGGGCGCAGAGGTCACGCATGCAACTGATTGCGCTCGGCTTCTTCATCCTCGCCGCTGGCGTTGCTTCCTCCGTGCAGGCGATCATTAACGCTGAGGTTGGTCGCCGCACCGATCCGATCACCGCTGCAACGGTCTCCTTCATCGGCGGACTCGCCGTTCTCTTGGTTGTTGGCGCCATCAGCGGCAAGATGCAACTCGCCGCAGCGGCGCAACTACCACCGCTCCTTCTAACCGGTGGACTCTTCGGCGTGTTGATCGTGACCGGCTTCGCCACCGTTGTACCCGTGCTTGGCGTCACCGAGACAACGCTGATCTACATCCTCGGCTCCCTCGCCGCCGCGCTCGCCATTGATGCGTTTGGGCTGCTTGGCTCACCGCTCATCCCGATCACACTCTCGCGCATCGTTGGGATCGCGCTCACCGTTGTCGGCTTCCTCCTTGCGCGGCGATGAGTGAAGCGGAGACGAAGCGCCCACTCGCGGAGCCGGTAGAGGAAGAGGCGCCTGACGCCGCCGAGCTACTGCGCGGCGTGTTGCACGATGAGCGCTTCGAACCAGGAATGATCGTCCTTGATCGACAAGAGGTGCCACTCGCCGACGACGGACTGCCGGCGTATGTCAAAGAGGAGGCGCCAACCCCGCTCCGCGGCGCCTACATTTATCTCAGCGTCATCGGCTTCTTCTGCGGGACGATTGTGATCAGCGCACTCAACCTTGGCGCGCGATGGTCCGATCCGATCGTCAAGATCCCTGTGCTGATTGGCGCGGTGCCACTCTTCATTGCAATGTCAGAGGCTGCGCTGCGTGTTGCGCGCTCTGTGCCCGCATGGTGGCCGATCAACCGTGGCCGCGCGCTCTTTCGCGCACTCTGGGTGCTCACGATCCTGTCGATCGCCGCGATCCTTGCGCTTGCTGTGCGCGCCGCACTCTTCGCTTAGAGGCGCGTTACGCGCCGAGGCCGGCGATCAGTCGTTCAATTGAGACGCGGAGAAACTCTTCCACGCGCTGACCCGCCATCACGGCGAGCATCGGATCAAGCTCACTTGAACTGCGCCACGTTGCGGTGGTTGACGCCGCGTCTCCCGCAACAGGTGTGAGGTCAACGAGCGCCGCGACAACCGCCTGACCACCAATATCCGGACGCACTTTGAGTCGAAGGTGCAACCGCGTCACACCGTCGGGAAGATCCTCAACGGTTCGTCGCACGGAGACGGCGGCGGTGACAGGGATGCCAGCAACCTCCGTGGCGAGGCGACCCTCAATATGCTCTGGGTCAATGCGGTGAAGCGCCTCGCATCCTGGGAGGAGTGCGGCAATTACTGCTGGATCCTCACTCGCTGCAAGTAGCTGCGCAACGCTCTTCCCTAGTTGCGCTGAACCTGTGAATTCGGCCATCGTGACCTCCAACCGCTTCTCCTGCCGCTAACTCCTTTGCGTCTGTGTTTTCGTCTGCTAGTAGATCTTGCGCGCGTCGCTTGGGATCTCAATAACGAACTCGCTTGCCGGTATCGCTGCATCAATCGCCAGTGCGGTCACTGTGGTGCTTCGCACCAGCTGGTCGTTGTGGAGTTCGTTAACCGCCAGGAGGAGACCCGTCTGCCGGTCGAATGTCACCTCGTAGCGGAAGGCGGCGTGGTCGCCGACTCGATCAATCGTTCGTGGCGCTGCGGCGTCAACGGCGAGCGCGGCGCGGCCGAGGTGTGTTGTTTCGTGGACGTCGCCAAGGACGGCACTTGAGAGCACGTTGCTGCAGAAGTGACCGGGTCGAAGAAGCGTTGTCGCCCAGCCCTTTGATGGGAGTGGCCCGAGCGTCTCTCCTACTGCAACAGTTGATGGCAGTCCCTCGCCATCAAGTCCTGTTGGCGCGGCACGGTGCGGTCGGCGCGTGGAGGTGTTTGATGCGGAGTTGTACTGCTCTATATAGACGCCGTCCGTTGCCCAGACGTCATAGGAGCCGCCGTGGATGGTGGTGACGCGGGCGTGTGGTCGATCAACGAGGAGTTCGGTCTGCGTCACGCTCTCCCCCGCGGTGGTGACACTGCGCTCTTCGGCGCGGAGGCGCAGGGTCTGGACCCGGCGTTCGGCCTCCGCTGCATAGGCGAAGAGTTGCGCAGCGGAAGGGATCCCGCCGGGGAGTGCGCTGATGGCCGCCGCGAGCGTCGCCTTGTTCGTGGTGAGGGGTGCGGGGCTACTAGAGGAGCTCATGCCCCCATCGTAGCGGAGCGCTGGGCGTAGACTCTCCGCATGACAGAGAGCAGCGTCACCCCCTCGGTAGCCCCTGGTCGCCCCCTCCGCGAGGCGTGGATTGTTGAGGCGGTCCGCACCCCCATTGGTCGCTACGGTGGCGCACTCGCTGGCGTGCGCCCAGACGATCTCGCCGCAACGGTGCTGGAGGCGGTCGTCGCGCGGAGCGGCATTGACGCCGCGATCATTGACGATGTGATCCTCGGTTGCGCCAATCAGGCAGGCGAAGATAACCGCAACGTTGCGCGCATGGCGCTCCTTCTCGCCGGCTTCCCCGTTGAGGTTGCTGGTCAGACGGTGAATCGACTCTGCGGATCAGGGTTGCAGGCGGTTGCAAGTGCGGCGCAGGCGATTGCGGTGGGCGACGCTGACGTGATTGCTGCTGGTGGCGTTGAGAGCATGAGTCGCGCGCCACTTGTGACGCTGAAGCCAGAGACAGGCTACGAGCGCGGCAACCACGAACTTGTTGACACCACTATTGGCTGGCGCTTCGTCAATCCAAAGCTTGACGCGAAGTATCCAACGATCTCGCTTGGCGAAACAGCAGAGCGCGTTGCGTCCACGTGGAAGGTCTCGCGCGAAGAGCAGGATGCGTTTGCACTTGAGTCGCAGCGCCGCGCCGCCGCCGCAGCGAAGAGTGGCGTGCACGCCGAAGAGATTGTCCCTGTGCGCATTGCGCAACGGAAGGGCGATCCGATCGTGGTAGATAAAGATGAACATCCGCGACCAGAGACGGACGCGGCGAGCCTCGCAAAGCTGCGACCAGCATTCACCGAAGGCGGGAGTGTCACTGCAGGAAACGCATCCGGCATCAATGATGGTGCCGCGGCGCTGCTCATCATGGAGGCGGGACGTGCGCGCGCACTCGGACTGAAGCCGCTTGCGCGGATCGTTGCAACCTCTGTTGCTGGCGTTGACCCGTCTGTCATGGGGATCGGCCCAATCCCAGCGATCACGAAGTTGCTGACGCGCACGGGGCTCAGCGCGAAGCAGATCGACCGCGTGGAGTTGAACGAGGCCTTCGCCAGCCAGGCGGTCGCCTGCATCCGTGAACTCGGCCTGAATCCAGCCACCACCAATATCCATGGTGGGGCGATCGCCCTTGGTCACCCGCTCGGCGCCTCAGGGGCGCGCATGCTCGTCACGCTCACCAGGGAGCTTCGCCGTAGCGGGGGCCGCTATGGGATCGCCTCGATGTGCGTGGGAGTGGGTCAGGGGATCGCAATGCTCGTGGAGCGGGTAGAATCCTGATCTAGCAACGCGGGGCGCCAAGAGGCGGATCGCAGACAAGGTAGGAGGCAGCGAATGTTGAACCAAGAGACGGCAGCCAGCACTCCAGTAGAGAAGCCGGCAACAGAGACGCCAGCAACAACGCTTGTCCTTACCGATGCCGCCGCGGCAAAGTTCCGCGACCTCACCAAGGGTGAGACGAATCCCGCCATTGGCCTACGCGTCTACATCATCTCAGGCGGCTGCAGCGGTTACCGCTACGGCATGATGGTTGAAGAGACGTCAAATCCAGATGATCAGGTCTTTGAAACGAACGGCGTGAAGGTCTACCTCGACGAGAAGTCGGTGCCGCTCGTGAACGGATCCTCTGTTGACTACGTTGACTCACTGATGGGAGCTGGCTTCACAGTGGAGAATCCAAACTCGGTCGGCGGCTGCGGCTGCGGTTCGAGCTTCCGCACTGCGGAGTCGGCCGGCGCACCCTCCGCCTGCAGCCACTGAGCCTCCCCTGAACGGGGACGCAGCAAGCGACGGGCGCGAGCCCGAGGGTCAAGCAGAGACACTCCCCACGCCGCCGCGCGCGGCACTCGTCCCACTCTTTCCGCTCGATCTCGTCCTCTTCCCTGGCGTTGCATTGCCGCTGCACATCTTTGAGCCGCGCTATCGACTGATGGTGAAGCGCTGCATGGAGTCACGCACCCCGTTCGGCGTGATCAACATCAGTGCCGGCCAACTCGCCACCATCGGCACGATCGCCGACATTCGCGAAGCAACGCGATACGTAGATGGCCGCTGGGATCTCGTCACGCTCGGCACGACGCGCTTCCGCGTTATTCGTCTTGATCGCGACGCGCCATACCTTCGCGCGGAGATCGCACTGCTTGATGAGCCAGAGGGTGGACCGCCGACTGATCTACTCAACGCCGCTGAACGTGTCTCCGCTGGTTTTGTTGGCTACCTTGAGCTCCTCCGCGGCGCTGATGAGCATGATCACGGCGACGACGATGCCGATGAAGAAGGGGACGACGAAGACGAAGATGAAGAGATGCTGAGCGACGAGGTGACAGTTGAGGCGATCGACGAGGCGCTCGCCGAAGAGGAGGGGCTACGACTCTCGCAGGAGGTAGTGATCGAGATTGAGCGACTGATGCTCGCTTCGAGCGCCGCCAGCGCCTCGCTCCGCGACACTGAGTTTGAGCAGGTTGAAGTCGTCCAGATGGATGACGAAGAGTCTGATGACGACGAAGATCTCGATGAAGATGGCGAACTGCTCGCCACCGCAATCACACGCCTCTCTGGTACCGATGATCCTGTTGGCCTCTCGCATATTGTTGGCGGCGTGGTGCAACTCTCCAGCGCGCAACGACAAGAGCTCCTTGAGGCGCCTGATGCACTGACGCGACTGCGCATCCTTGATCAGCATCTTCAACGTGAGCAGCTCCTCCTCTCAGAGGGGGTTCGACCGTGGAGCGCAGATCCGCGCACGATTCGCAACCGTCGCAACTAGGTAACGCAATGAAACGCTGGTCAAACCTTGCGCAGCGGATTGAGGTTGCAACGCGTACCTCAGAGAAGTCGCATCTTCTTGCTAGTGCGCTCAAGAGCGCAGATGACATTGACCTACAGATCGCCTGCCGGTTAATGGCGAGTCGCGGTGTGCTGAGCGGCAGCGAGATCTCCTGGGGGACGATCGCAAAGGCGGTGGAGGAGGTTGCGGGGGCGCCAGCGGGGTCACTCGCCAAGCTGCTGGATGAACGTGGCGATCTCGGTCGCGCCGTTGAAGACCTGATGGAGTCAGAACGACCACTCGCTGGGCCAGCGCTTGAAGAGGCGGAGCGGAGCGCACAGATTCAGCGCGCGGCGCTCGCGGAGGCGACCGGATCTGGAGAGACGGCACATGCGGACACTGCGCCAAAGTTGCGCACCCTTCCAGATATCTTCGCGGCGATCGGTGCAGCGAGCGGGCAGCGTCGGCATGATCTCCTCGTTCAGCTGCTCTACGGTTGCTCGCCAGCGGCGGGGAAGTTTGTGGTTCGCGCACTCGCCGGCGATCTACGCATCGGTCTGCGCGACGGGCTCCTTGAGGCGGCGATCGCCAGCGCCTTTGACGCCGACCCAACTGAGGTGCGCTGGGCGATGCTCCTTGAAGGGGACCCTGGCAGCGTGGCGCTCTTGGCGCGACAGGGGCGGCTGCACGAGGCGCGCCTCCACCTCTTCCACCCGATTCCGCCGATGCTCGCCGCGATGACCTCTGGCGCCTCAGAGGTTGCAGAGCGTCTCAGCGATCGACCAGAGATTGATGACATCGCCACGGCAGAGATTCCAGTGGAAGATAAGTACGACGGGGTTCGCGCGCAGCTTCATGTGCAGGGCGATCGTGCCGCACTCTACGGGCGCGACCTTCACGACGTCACCGTCTCCTTCCCAGAGATCGCCGCCGCCGCAATTGCAACTGGGGTCAGCGGGATCCTTGACGGCGAGATCGTTGCCTGGGCGGATGGTCGACCACTCCCATCCAGCACGCTCACCCCACGACTCTCCGGTTCAGCTCAGACACTCGCCGAGCAGCAGCGCACCCACGTCATCTTTATTGCCTTTGATCTTCTGGCGCTTGGCGAAGAGCCACTGATGCAGCGTTCATATCTGGAGCGCCGCGCGGCACTGGAGTCACTGCAGCTTGATGCAAAGAGCGGCGGAGTCTTACGCGCGGCAACACAGGAGACGGTCTGCGGTGTTGAGGGAATTGAAGCCGCCTTCATCACATCGCGACAGCGCGGATCTGAAGGCTTGGTCGTGAAGGCGCCGCATGCGCCGTATGCGCCAGGCCGCCGCGGATCCGGCTGGCTCAAAGTGAAGCGTTCACTCGACACGCTCGACTGCGTCATCGTTGGCGCCGAGCCAGGACTCGGCCGCCGTCGTGCTCTCCTCTCCGACTGCACCTTCGCCGTGCGCGATGATCTCTCTGGCCGCCTCGCGACAATCGGCCGCGCATCGGTGGCACTGCCGGATACAGAAATTTCAGAGCTGAGTATTTGGCTTGAGGCACACACGCTTGCGCAGCTCGGCGCGTACCGCAGCGTTGAGCCGCGGATCGTGGTGGAGGTAGCGTTTGATGAGGTGCGTCGCAGTGCGCGTGCCGCCTCTGGCTTCACGTTGCGCGCACCACGCATCGTGCGCCTTCGTCCAGACTTAGGGCCGGATCAAGCGGCGACACTCTCCTCACTCGAGAGTCGCTGCCAGACCAGCGGCGCGGCAACAGAGTAGACGCGGCAACCGAGTAGCGGAGGACGTATGGAGAAGAGCGCTGAAGAGCTACTGAAGGCTGCCGCCACCTCAACAGACGAGGCGGCCAAGGTTGCCGAGCTCCGCGCCGCCATCCCTGCGACGACGGCGGGGATCTACCTCAATGCTGGCAGCAACGGCCCGCTCCCACGAGAGGTGGATGCGGCGATGCGCCAGATTCAAGAGCAGGAGCTCGCCACGGGGCGTGGCTCAGAGCATGTGATGGACGATGTTGAGACGCGTATTGATGAGCTGCGCGGCGTGTTCGCCTCGGTGTTGGCAACAGATCTTGATCTGGTTGCCGTGTCGCACAGCACCACCGAGGCGGTGATGCGTGCGGTCCTCGGCATTGAGTGGAAGCCTGGCGATCGCATCGTGACGCTTGACGAGGAGTACCCAGCGATTCGTGGCAGTCTCGCCGCACTCGCCGCGCGAACGGGCCTGACGATTGAGACGGTGAGCCTGCGCACCGAGCGCAACACACCGCGAACCGATGAAGAAATCATTCAGCAGGTCTCACAACTCCTTGAAGCGCCAACGCGTCTGCTTCTGATTTCGCGTGTCAGCTGGTTGAGCGGACGCATCCTCCCACTTGAGACGCTCCTGCCACGTGCGCGCGCCGCGAAGGTCATCACGATCGTTGATGGTGCGCAGTCGGTCGGCGCGCTCCTTGATGCCGCGGACGCGCTCGATCCTGACGTGATCGCCTTCCCATCGCAGAAGTGGCTGCTCGGTATTGAAGGCCTTGCGGGGATTCGCATCTCACGACGCGTCCTGCAATCAGAAGTGATCAGGCCGGTGATCGGTGGGTTCCTGGCCTTCAGCGGACCGGCGCTTGACGGTGTTGGTGTGATGCAGAGCGACGCACGTCGATTTGAAACCTCGGGCTTCGCGCGACCTGCGCTGATCGGCGCAGCACGAGCGGCGGGCTGGCTCTCCATGCAGGTTGGGCTTCCGTGGGCGGTGGCTCGAGCGGGCCGACTCGCCCGTGACTTCTACGCAGGCGCCGCCGCAATCCCAGGCGTGGAGCTGCTCGCTCACCCTGGCGGACACGCCACGATCGTCGCCCTGCGCATCGCTGGCTGGGAGGCGGAGCAGGTGGTTGAAGAGCTCGGGCGCCGCGCCTTCGCCATCACCCGTCGCGTCCCAGGGATCTCCGCCACCGCTGAGCGTCCCGCTTCTGCCCCCGCACTCCGCACCTCGTGGGGATTCTGGAATACCGACGAAGAGGTCGCGCGCATCCTGGAGCTGATCACCCTGATCGCGTCGCACACACCTGAGACCCTGCCGAAGCGCCCAGTGATCGACATCATCCAGCGCTGAGTGTTGCGGTGATGAAGCAGGGGCGAGCGCCGCGCGGTTTCTTCGGGAAGCGTCTCTACCAACTGCAACATGCCCCGCGTCCCGTCTTTCGCGCTGTGCTTGCAAGCGGTGGCAGCGCGCTTATCTATACGTTGATTTATTTGGCGTACGACCTTCAAGTAGAACGCGCACTACGCGACGGCATGTCACTGCTCAACGCTCTCGGTGGCGCAGATCTTCGCGCAGAGGCGGCGGCGCTGCTCGTCTTCTTTACGGTGGTCTCTGGCAGCGTGATGACCTATCTGATCGTTCCGCAGCCAACAGCGGATGGACGCGGGGTGCAGCGTTCGGGATGGTCTGCCGCGCTCGGCCTCTTTGCAAGCCTACCGATTGCGTACCTTGCGCTGGTGGTTGAGAGCCAGTTCCTCAAGCCGCTGCTGCTCGGACTTTAGAAGGCTCGCGCGCGTAGCGCGTTGCCGCGCGTCGCGCGGTGAAAATCAGGTGGCGCGGTATCCCATCATTCGGTAGCCAATGCCACGGACGCTCACGAGAATCTCTGGCTTGCGCTGATTCCCTTCAAACTTTCGACGGAGTCGATTTACGGTGACGCGGAGCGCCTCATCGCCGCCCGTCCAGCTCTCGCCCCAAACCTTCGTCCTGATCTCTTGATGGGCGATCGCCTCACCGAGTCGCTCAACAAAGAGCGCGATCATGCGCTTCTCCATACCAGTGAGTTGGATGCTGCGCCCGTCAACGTGCAGCGTTCCGGTCGCTGTCTCGAATCGGATGGCGTGGGGGGCAACTGTCATGGGAGAGGGATTCTACCCTCTTGTTACAAATTGCGAGTCGGGCGGTGCACGCCGTCTAGGAGAGCCCGCCAAGCGCAATGGCGACCGTTGCCAGGGCGGCAAGCCCGATGCCGATCGCTTGTCGGCGGCCGATTCTCTCCCGCAAGATCAGCGCAGCGAAGAGGACCGTGGTCACTGGGGCGATCGAGGTGAAGACGGCGGCAACCGCCACACCGCTCTCTTGTGCCGACAAGAGGAAGAAGAGATTGCCAAGCGTGTCGCCACTCCCCGCCGCGGCGAGCGTTCCAAAGAGGGCGAGGCGCCCGCGCAGGTTCGCTGGGATTGCGCCAGCGCGAATCGGCTCAGCGCCGGGCGGCTGCTTCCCAATGAGTCGTGAGATAAGAAAGACCGCAACGAGTGCGCTGACACTTGCGACACGAAGTCCAGTGAGAAGCCAGAGCGTCCCTGGCGCCTCAATCCCAGAAAAGATCAGGCTGAATCCGGCGAAGCAGACACCGGCAAGCAACCCGTAGAGCGCGCCGCCAAGCGGTGCCGCACCGCTTGACGCATCTTTGTGTGCTCCTGGCTCACCCGCATGTGCAGCGCTCGTATCAGCGCTTGTTGAAACGATGACGATGGCGATGATCGCAAGCAAGAAGCCAATGATGCGGAGTGTTGAGAGCGCCTCTCCACCAGCCGCCGCAACAGCAACGGGAATGAGTGCCGCGAGTGATCCAGAGATGCTTGCAACAATAGAGATACGGCCGTGTGCAAAGCCGTGATAGAGGGCGAGGACGCCAGTGCCACCGGTGATACCTGCGAGTGCCGTGGTGAGCGCTGTGTCTCCGTCAGGAATCGGTTGGCCGCTTAGCGCAGCAACAGGGATCAAGATCAACAGCGCGGCCGCCTGGCTCGCCGCAACAACGAAGAAGGTGGGGAGGCGTCGGCTGATGATGCCGCCAACAAAATCGCCGCCGCCCCATGCGAATGCGGCGAGTACACCGAAGAGCGCCCCAATCATGCTGGCTTCCGGATGTAGATCATCTTGAGATGCTCACCGACCCCTGGAAAGTCAAACGGCTCGCCGACCTCATTGAAGCGGTGACGTGTGTAGAAGGGGACGGCGCGAATCCGTGCGTTGCACCAGAGCGGCCCCACTGGGTTCGGAGTCGCCTCCCACTCAGCGATTGCGGCTTCAAGGAGCGCCCCACCAATGCCAGCGTTGCGGAGATCTGGCGCTGTTGCCATGCCACGCAGCTGCGTGCTGCGGTGACCGTCCTCGTCGGTGACCTCATAGAGCGATCCACAGGCGGCGAGCCTCCCGTCAACCCAGGCGCCCCAGTGGACGCCGAGCCCTTCACGATCACCTGGGAGGAGGGCGCGCTCAGGCGGCCCACCGCCACGCAGGACTTCGCTGCGAAGCGGGAGGATCTCGTCAACTGTTGCGTGGCGAATCTCAGGCTGGCTCATGTCGGCACGGTACCTGTTCGCACGCCATTCAGTCGTGGGCTACCGTTCGTAGATGCCTGAATTACGACCCGCCCCCCCGCCACTACCTACGCGCGACGCGTTAACGGGAGGCGCCTTCACGATGGACTTGAAGGCGGTGAAGGCTGCCGCAGCGCGCACCGCCGGACGCCTCCACGTCACACCGCTCCTCTCATCGATCGGCGCCGCTGAGGCGCTGCGTCGCAGCGGTGGACCGCTCCTCGGCGATGGACGCGTGCGCCTTAAGTCCGAACACCTGCAGCGCACCGGTTCGTACAAGGTGCGCGGGATGTTGAACCGCGTGACGCAGATGGTGGAACACTTCGGCGAAGAGGAAGTTCGGCGTCGCGGTCTGATCACCTTCAGCGCAGGCAATGCCGCCGCGGCATATGCGTGGGCGGGGCGACAGTTCGGGGCTCCTGTACATGTGGTGATGCCACGAAGTGCCGTCCCCGCAAAGATTGCGGCCTGCGAATCGTACGGTGCAACAGTTCACCTTGTTGACGGACTCATGGGCGAGGCGGGCGTCCTGAAAGATCAGCTCGTCAAAGAACTCGGACTGTTTGACGCACACCCGTTTGATGATCCGTACGTTATCTCCGGACACGGGACGCTCGGTCTGGAGATCCTTGATCAGCTCCCTGAAGCGGATGTGGTGATTGGCGGACTCGGTGGTGGCGGCATGCTTTGCGGCACCGCTGTTGCACTGCGCGCGCTGAAGCCAGGGATTGGCATCTACGGTGTTGAGCCAGAAGGCTCAGCGGCGGTGAAGCTCGCCGTAGAGGCGGGGAGCATCGTTTCAGTGCAGCCCAAATCAATCGCTGATGGACTCGGCGCCCCCTACGCCGGCTCATGGACGCTTCCACTCGCCGCGTCACTGCTAGATGCCTGCATCACCCTCCCTGACGAAGAGATCCTCGGTGGCCTCCGCTTCCTCGCTGAACGCTGCAAGCAGGTAGTAGAGCCCGCTGGCGCCGCCGCGCTTGCCGCCCTTCTCTTCGGTCGCGTGCCCGTTTCACAGGGTGATCGCGTCGTGGTGATCCTGAGTGGTGGAAACGTGGATCTCACCCGCATGCCAGAGTTTCTC